>OBWP01000013.1_pt1 | contig 217158 bp, 200 predicted proteins | sample 1476501 | NCBI WGS metagenome assembly OBWP01 (sample SAMEA2580123, study PRJEB22360) | human gut metagenome | biome: human gut; feature: human-associated habitat; material: faeces | place: Denmark | collected 2008/2010 | reverse complement strand
AGCTTGGTCGAAGTACTCGCCCAAATCATCTTTGTTTTCATCGACAAACTTTTTAGCAGCTTCGAAATCTTTCTTTTCGATCATTTCTTTTACTTGGTTAAATAATTCCATTGGATTCATATCTGTTCTCCTTTATAAGTTTTCTTACAAATCCTATTTAATCACGCTTATAGCAAACTAGCAAGAAATATGTTTGAGAGTAACTAGTGAGATGAGAGTTACAATTTTGCAGCCAAGTGGTATTGAAACTTTTTTAATCTAAAAAAGCAGTCCATATTGGACTGCCTTTAGGGGTTATTGTTGTTCCGTTGAAGAGCTGCTTGGCTCTGATTCACCCGAACTTGAACTAGAGCTTGATTCAGATTCAGCAGGATGTAGCTCCTTGTAAGATGGGGTCTTGAATAGATCAGCTGTTGATTTATTGCCTTTTTGCTTGTAGAGGCTAGTTGATTTATCTTTCAGCTTTTTGTTGATCTGTTTCAGTTGATCCATCTGTTTAGTGTAGGAAATTTTGCTAGAATCAACAGGTTTCAAACCATTTGGCGTATAGAAACGAAGGAGGTCACCTGTTTGAACAGCGTCACTCATCGAAAGCTGAGTTGCTACTGCCTTACGAATAGCTTCGTTATCTTTTTTAGTTGTCTCATCAGGGTTGGTAATTTCTTCCCCTGTTTGAGTGTTATAAAGTCGACCAGAGTAGCTGGTGTATTGAGGAGTAACATATTGACCTGAGGTTCTAAATGCGACGGTTTGCTTATTATCAGGAGATAGGAGGTCTTGTCCCATCTGGATATAAGAGCTAGTATCAACGCCAAGAACGTGAAGGAGTGTTGGAAGGGCATCAACCTCACCACCAAAGGTGTTAGAGATACCACCACCAGTATAGCCTGGAATATGAATCATGTAAGGAACACGTTGAAGCATGGCTTTATCATAGTTTGACCAAGTTTCAGGGTTCTTACCGAGAAGTTCAGCAAGATTGCTGCTTCGTGTATCAGAGATACCATAGTGGTCACCGTACATGACAATAATCGAGTTATCGTAAAGACCGGTTTCCTTGAGGTAATCAAAGAAGTCTTTGATTGCTGAGTCAAGATAGTTAGCTGTTGCAAAATATCCGTTGACTGTTTCGTCTTTTGTTTCGGCAAGTGGGAAACCTTGTTCCTTTTCATCGCCTGAGAGTGAAGTGTATGGGTAGTGGTTAGATACTGTAAGGTATTTAACGTAGAAAGGTTGTTGCATTTGTTCCAGATATTTGATGGAATCTGGGAACATGTACTTGTCATTTAGACCATACTGGAAGGAGTTTTCATCAGTTTTTTCAGTGAAGGCTGATGAGTCAAAGAAGTAATTATAACCCCATTGTTTATAGGTATTATTACGATTCCAGAAGGATCCAGTGTTTCCGTGGAAAACAGCTGACGTATAGTCGCCTGTTTGAGCTAGGATAGATGGCGCCGCATAGGCTGTATTGGTACCCCCATAGTTTACCATGTATGACCCTGTACTTAGTCCAAAGAGAGATGTTTCCATCAAGGTTTCAGCATCAGAAGTTTTCCCTGATTTAACTTGGTGGAAGAAGTTTGAAAAGGCTAGAGTTTCATTTGAGTGATAAATGGAATTGATGAATGGTGTAACCTCATAGTCTTGACCGTCTACTTTGAGCTTGTAATCAATGAGGAACTGTTGGAAGCTTTCCAGGTGAATAACGATGACGTTTCTTCCTTTAGCAATTCCGTAGTACTTAGGATCAGGTGCCGCATAGTGCTCTTTAACGTAAGCCTCAACCTTTTTCATATCCTCAGCTGTTGCAGATGACCGAGCCTGTGAAGCTTGATAAGTTAAGTTACCAGAATAGGCTGTGAAGAAGGGAAGCCCCATAGCACGAACAATATAGTTATTTGAGAAACCACGTGTCAACAACTCGCCACGGTTAACTTCTGCTAAGAAGAGGTTAACTGAGAGAAGGAGTGTCGACAGTGCAGTGACGGCAAAACTAGCTCGTTTGTTAAATGGCTTGCTGTCCATTTTAAGCTTTTTCCTGAAACCAGCATAGATGAAGAAAGGTACATCAATCAGGTAGAAGAGATAGCTTGGCTCAAGAAGGTTCTTGGCGGAGTCTCCTAGTCCTGCTGCCGAACTAGAACTTGCTAGGATGGTATTTACAGTGATGAAGTCTGTAAACTCTCCAAAGTAAATCACATTAGCAATAAGTAAGAGGTTAAGGATGACATAGATAGCAATGGTAATGCTATAAAAGAAACGTCGTTTCTTAAAGTATAGTCCTAAACCTAGAAGCATTAATCCTAGTGGAATAGGGTTAATCAGCGAAAGCATAACCTGATATCTGCTTTCCAACTCAAGATTAATGTTGACGTAATAAGCGAATATGGTTTTTAGCCAGTAAAAGAAGAGTAACAAGAGGATAAATCCAAGTCTTGATGAAACTCCTTTCCAAAAGGCTTCATTAATTTTTTTCAAAGTAATACTTCCTTTGATTCTATATTATCTTAATCATTATACCAAATAAGATAATGACTCTCAAAAATTTACTGCCATTGAGTGTGATATTCCTTGACATATAATTGATAAAATCTAGTTACGAAACAGAAATAATAGCATTTTTTTGGTATAATAGTAACATGAGTATATTGACGGTAAGTCCCTTTGCGGAGAAAAAAATCAAACAAGGAAAACAGCTTCTTTTAGCGGAAGATTTTCCAAATATCACTGAAAATGATCAGTTGGTTTACCTTTATAGCCAGTTCAAAGATTTTTTAGGAACGGGCTATTTGTCAAGTCAAAATAAGGGGATAGGATGGTTTCTGTCCCCTAAAAAACAAAAATTGACAGTGACTTATTTTCAAGGACTTTTTGAAAAGGCTAGGGCCAAACGTCAATCCTATTATGATAATGAGTTGACGACAGCTTTTCGTCTTTTCAACCAAGATGGTGACGATTTTGGTGGTCTCACAATTGATTTATATGGGGATTATGCCCTCTTTTCATGGTACAATGCCTTTGTTTATTCCTTGAAGGATGTTATTGTAGAGGCTTTCCAAACGGTCTTTCCTGAGGTCTTGGGAGGCTATGAGAAAATCCGCTTCAAGGGTCTTGATTTCGAATCAGACCATCTTTTTGGGCAAGAGGCGGCTGATACCTTCACCATTTTAGAAAATGGGGTCACTTATGAAGTTTTCCTCAATGATGGGCTAATGACGGGAATTTTCCTTGATCAGCATGAAGTGCGTGATGGTTTAGTTAATGGCCTAGCTTTGGGTAAATCAGTTTTGAATATGTTCTCCTATACGGCAGCTTTTTCAGTTGCTGCGGCTATGGGTGGAGCGATTGAAACGACATCAGTTGATTTGGCTAAGCGTTCACGTGAATTATCGACGGCTCATTTTGAAGCTAATGGTTTCAGTATGGACAATCATCGCTTGGTCGTGATGGATGTCTTTGATTATTTCAAATATGCAAAGAAAAAAGGCTTATCTTATGACCTTATCGTCATCGATCCGCCAAGCTTTGCCAGAAATAAGAAACGCACTTTCTCAGCAAATAAGGATTACCACAAGTTAATTGCACAGAGTCTTGATATTTTATCAGAGCATGGGACAATCATTGCAAGTACCAATGCTGCTAATATGACCGTGCAACAGTTTAAAAAACAACTGCGTAAGGGCTTGGGAGATGTTTCAGCGGACTTCGTTAACCTGCAACAATTACCAGCGGATTTTACCGTCAATCCTAATGATCCAACATCAAATTATTTGAAAGTATACACAATAAGGGTAAATAAATGAAAATTGTAGTTCCGATTATGCCAACTAGTTTAGAGGAGGCACAAGAGCTTGAACTGTCTCGTTTTGAGGGGGCAGACATTATAGAATGGCGTGCAGATTTTTTAGATAAGGATAGTATCTTAACGGTTGCTCCAGCTATTTTCGAGAAATTCGCAGGCTTTGAGATTGTCTTTACCATCCGTACGACGCGTGAGGGTGGCAAGCTTGAGTTAACGGATGCGGAATACATCGCACTAATTAAGGATGTAGCTGCTATCTATTCGCCAGATTATATTGATTTTGAGTATTTCACACGTAAGGCTGTCTTTGACCAAATGCTCGAATTTTCAAACTTGGTTTTGTCCTATCATAACTTTGAGGAGACCCCTGAAAACCTTATGGAGCTTTTGTCTGAGATGACAAACTTAACGCCGAGAGTGGTTAAGGTGGCGGTTATGCCTAAGCATGAGCAGGATGTTCTTGACCTTATGAACTTCACACGTGGTTTCAAGGCCTATAATCCTGAACAAGAGTTTGTAACTATGTCAATGGGTAAACTAGGTCGTTTGTCACGTTTTGCGGGAGATTTGGTGGGGTCATCATGGACCTTTGCTAGTCTTGATAATGCTAGTGCTCCGGGACAAGTTGGTCTTGCAGATATGCGTAGAATCAGGGAGGTTTTGGATGCAGATTGATGGACACACACGCCTAGCGGCTGTTGTTGCCAATCCTATCAAGCATTCTATTTCACCATTCATTCATAATTCGGCCTTCGAAAAGACACAAGTTAATGGTGTTTATGTGGCTTGGGAGATTCCAGAGTCAGACCTAGCCGAGACAGTTGAAAATATTAGACGTTACAACATGTTCGGTATCAACTTGTCGATGCCATATAAGGAAGCAGTCATTCCTTTTTTGGATGAGATTAGTCCTGCAGCTCAACTGATTGGTGCCGTCAATACAGTTGTTAATCGTGATGGTCATTTGATTGGTCATAATACGGACGGTTTTGGCTTCTTTGCTAGTCTAAAGGACTTTAGCCCTAGAGACGCTCATCTGATGATTTTGGGTGCTGGTGGTGCTGCTAAAGCTATTGTGACGCAGGCAGTTCTTGATGGTGCAAAAAAAGTCAGTGTCTATGTTCGCCCTCAGTCATTAGATAAGGCAAAAGAGAGCTTTAAGTCCTTACTTGAACAGGCAACTTGCCACTTGGAGTTTCATGCTTTAAATGATCTTGAGTATTTTCAAGAGGAACTAGGCCAGGCTGATTTATTGGTGAATGCGACGAGTGTTGGGATGGATGGCGAATCCTTGCCCATTCCTACAGACACAAAATTTCCTGAGGGACTCTTGGTTGCTGATATCATTTATCAGCCTTTTGAAACACCTTTCTTGGCCTTGGCTAGGAAACAGGGAATAGAGGCTGTGAACGGCCTTGGCATGTTGCTTCATCAAGCAGCAGGTGCCTTTAAATTGTGGACAGGCAAGGACATGCCAACAGACGCCATCTGGCAGGAATTAGAAAATATTTACAATAGCTAGGAGGGGACGACTATGAAACTAGAGGTAAATTTAACACATAACCCTTATGACATTATTATTGAAAAAGGAGCCCTTAAGACTGTCGGTCAATGGGTGAAGTCACTTTGGGAACCACAAAAGATTGCCCTTATTACAGACAACCATGTGGGTGGCTTATACGCTGAAAGAGTTAAGCTTAGCTTGGAGCACGAAGGTTTTGAGGTTGTCGTTTTTGATTTTCTAGAAGGTGAAGCGAGTAAAAATCTAAAAACTGTTAACAAGGCTTATGAGTTTTTGATTAAGAATGGTATGACTCGTAGTGATGGTATTCTTGCTCTTGGTGGCGGTGTTGTTGGTGACTTGGCAGGCTTTGTTGCTTCAACTTATATGCGTGGCATTCACTTCGTTCAGGTTCCAACTAGTCTCACTGCCCAAGTGGATTCATCTATTGGTGGTAAGACGGGTGTGAACACACCATTTGCTAAAAATATCGTGGGAACTTTTGCTCAGCCTGATGGGGTTTTGATTGACCCTAATGTCCTTGAGTCACTTGGTAAACGTGAATTGATCGAAGGTATGGGTGAGGTTGTCAAATACGGTTTGATTGACGATCCTGAACTTTGGCACCTCCTTGAAAGCATTGATGGTTCGGTTCACAGTATCCTAGAAAACTCAGAAACCATTATTTACCGTTCATGTAATGTGAAGCGTAAAATTGTGGTTGAAGATGAGTTTGAAGGTGGTGTCCGTATGTACCTAAACTTTGGTCATACGATTGGGCATGCCGTTGAACAAACAGCTGGTTACGGTAAAGTCATGCACGGTGAAGCGGTGGCTATCGGAATGGTTCAGATTTCACGTGTTGCTGAGGAAAAAGGTCTGATGCCTAAGGGAATCACACGTCAAATTGCTGAGATGTGTGTTAAGTTTGGCTTGCCAGTAGACTATGAGCCATGGCGTGTTGAGGAGCTTTATACAGCTCTCACACATGACAAAAAAGCCCGTGGTAATAGCATTAAGACAGTTATCGTTCCAGAGATTGGTAAGGCAGCTATCAATCAAATTCCTTTAGTTGAAATGAAAGAGTACTTGGAGAAATAAATGAGATATTTAACAGCAGGTGAGTCTCACGGCCCACGTTTAACAGCAATTATCGAAGGTGTTCCAGCAGGTCTTCCCTTGACGGCTGAAGATATCAATGGCGATTTGAAACGTCGTCAAGGTGGCTATGGTCGTGGTGGCCGTATGAAAATTGAGTCTGATAAGGTTGAAATCACTTCTGGTGTTCGTCATGGGAAAACAACAGGAGCTCCAATCACCCTTCATGTTATCAATAAGGACCATCAAAAATGGTTGGACATCATGGCTGTGGAAGATATTGAGGACCGTTTGAAAACCAAACGTAAAATCACTCACCCACGTCCAGGCCATGCTGACTTAGTTGGTGGAATGAAATACCGTTTCGATGATTTGCGTAACTCTTTGGAACGTTCTAGTGCGCGTGAGACAACTATGCGTGTGGCAGTAGGTGCTGTCGCTAAACGTATCTTGGCTGAGCTTGATATTGAAATTGCTAACCATGTTGTTGTCTTTGGTGGTAAGGAAATTGATGTGCCTGAGAATTTGACAGTAGCTCAAATCAAGGAATTGGCTCAACAATCAGAGATTTCAGTTGTTAACCAAGAACGTGAACAAGAAATTAAAGATTACATTGACCAAATTAAAAAAGAGGGAGACACAATCGGTGGTGTCGTTGAAACTGTTGTTGGCGGCGTCCCTGTTGGCCTTGGTTCTTATGTCCAATGGGATACCAAACTTGATGCTAAGATTGCTCAAGCAGTTGTATCCATCAATGCCTTCAAGGGTGTAGAATTTGGACTTGGTTTCAAGGATGGCTACCTCAAGGGCTCTCAAGTAATGGACGAGATTCTCTGGAATGAAGAGGATGGCTATACGCGTCGCACTAACAACCTTGGTGGTTTTGAAGGTGGTATGACCAACGGGCAACCGATTGTGGTCCGTGGGGTTATGAAACCTATTCCAACCCTATACAAGCCATTGATGTCAGTAGATATCGAAACACATGAACCATACAAGGCGACAGTCGAGCGTTCAGATCCAACGGCCTTGCCTGCAGCGGGTGTCGTTATGGAATCCGTAGTCGCTACAGTCGTAGCCAATGAAATCTTGGACAAATTCTCTTCTGACAACATGGAAGAATTGAAAGAAGCAGTAGCACGTCACCGTGCCTATGTGAAAAACTTTTAAGTAGCATCAGACAATAGATGGGAGTAGTAATGAGTAAGAAAACTATTTATATCGCAGGATTGGGCTTGATTGGTGGCTCCTTGGCCTTAGGGATTAAAAGGGACCACCCTGATTATGAGATTCTTGGATATAATCGCTCTGACTATTCTCGAAATATTGCACTTGAGCGTGGCATCGTTGACCGTGCAACAAGTGATTTCAAAGAATTTGCTCCCCTCGCGGATGTTATTATCCTTGCAGTGCCAATTAAGCAAACGGTGGCCTACTTGAAGGAGTTGGCTGACTTGGAGCTCAAAGATGATGTCATCATCACGGACGCAGGGTCTACTAAGTTGGATATCGTTGAGGCAGCTGAACGTTACCTAACAGGTAAAAATGTTCAGTTTGTAGGTTCTCACCCTATGGCTGGTTCCCATAAATCAGGGGCTATTGCAGCTGACGTGACACTTTTTGAAAATGCCTATTATATTTTCACACCGACGAGTCTAACAAGAGAGACAACTATCCCTGAACTTAAGGACATCTTGTCAGGGCTTAAGTCACGATTTGTGGAGATTGATGCGGCTGAACATGACCGTGTAACCAGTCAAATTAGTCATTTTCCACATCTTTTGGCTTCTGGACTTATGGAGCAGGCAGCTGATTATGCTCAGGCTCATGAGATGACCAATCACTTTGCGGCTGGGGGCTTCCGAGATATGACCCGTATTGCTGAGAGTGAACCTGGCATGTGGGCTTCCATTCTCATGACCAATGGGCCAGCTGTTTTGGATCGTATTGAAGATTTCAAAAAACGTTTGGACAATGTGGCTGACTTGATTAAGGCTGAAGATGAGAATGCCATTTGGGAGTTCTTTGACAACGGTCGTAAGAAACGTAAAGAGATGGAGATCCACAAAAAAGGTGGCGTGGAAAGTGCCTTCGATATTTTCGTGGATGTGCCTGACCGAGAAGACGTTATCCTTAGCATTATGGAATTGTTACGAGGAACGTCTTTGGTTAACCTTCGTATTAATGAGGAAAATCGTGAGGATATTCACGGTATCCTCCAAATTACTTTTAAAAATGAAAAAGATCGCACACATGCTAAGACTGTTATTGAAGCCAATACGGATTATCATGTGGTGATCGCCTAGGAGAATAAAATGACAAATATTTATGATTTAGCAAATGAGTTGGAACGTGGCATTCGTGCCCTTCCTGAGTACAAAACTTTGGTAGAGAAAAAAGAAGCGATTGCAGCTGATGCTGAAGCTAGCGCTCTTTTCAAAGAGTTTACTGATTTCCAAGAGGATTTCTATGCTAAAATGCAAGCTGGTACAATGCCAACAGCAGAAGAACAAGCTGCTGTTCAAGAATTGGGTCAAAAGGTAGAAGCTAATGCCCTTTTGAAAGAATACTTGGCTGCACAACAAAGTTTGTCTGTTTATTTGAATGATATTGAACGTATCATCTTCAAACCTTTGCAAGAATTGAATAGTTAATCAAAGAGGGTGTGTCAATTGACAGGCCCTTTTCTGCATTCAAAAGAGATTGTCTAAGGAAGAAGCTAGAAATATTAAGGAGGAAAACGATGAGTCGTAAGATTGGAATTATTGGTATGGGAAATGTTGGAGCTGCAGTAGCTCATGGGGCAATTGCTCAAGGCTTGGCCGATAGCTATGTCTTTATAGATATCAATGAGAAGAAGGCCGAGGCAGATGCCCAGGATTTTAAGGATGCCATGGCAAATCTACCTAGCTATGCAAACATTGTTGTCAATGATTATGCAGCACTTGAAGATGCTGATGTGATTATTTCATCTCTTGGCAATATTCAGTTACAGCATAATGCTGGTGAGGATCGCTTTGCTGAATTTCCATTTACTCGAGAAGCTGTTTATCTGGTTTCTCAGGAACTTAAAAAATTGGATTTTAAAGGCATACTCTTGGTTATCTCGAATCCTGTAGATGCCGTATCAGCCCTCTATCAGGAATTCACAGGCTGGCCAAGAGAACGTGTGATTGGGACAGGGACTTTACTCGATACCGCTAGAATGAAGGCGGCGGTAGGAGATGATTTATCAGTCAATCCCAAATCAGTATCCGGCTACAATCTTGGCGAACATGGGAATTCCCAATTTACAGCCTGGAGTCAAGTTAAGGTCAAAGGTCAAGACATTACAGCATTGACAAGCGAAGAAGAGCGACAAAATCTGTTTATGGCTTCCATGAAGGGTGGTCACAAGGTCTTTTATGGTAAGGGCTATACTTCTTACGGCATTGCCAGTGCGGCTCTTCGTTTGGTAACTATTATCCTTTCAGATGCTCAAGAAGAAGTGGCAGTATCAAGCTATCAAGAAGCCTATCAAACCTATCTAGGCTATCCAGTTATTTTAGGACGTCAAGGGGTGGCTGCTCCCGTTCACTTGTCTTTGTCTGCTGAGGAAAATCGTCTTTTGGAGGAGTCTGCTAACTTGATTCGGAACCGTGTTCAAGAAGCAGTTGCCTTTCTGAAAGAAAAGTATGGCAATACAAGCGAGTGAATATTTTGACAATTCAGTCTATGGTTAGGCTTTCAAATATGGTATAATGGGAATAACTATAAAATTTTTAGGAGTAACCTATGAAACTAGAAACCAAGGCTCAAGGTCTTCATGGCAGCTTGCGCATCCCTGGTGACAAGTCAATCAGTCACCGTTCTATCATGTTCGGAAGTCTTGCCAAAGGTGTGACAACTGTTCGTGATATTTTACGAGGTGAGGATGTCCTCTCAACTATGCAGGTCTTCCGTGATTTGGGTGTGACTATCGAGGATGATGGTGATGTGGTACGCATTCACGGTGTTGGTTTTGATGGTCTCAAGGCTCCTCAAAACAAGTTGGACATGGGGAACTCTGGAACATCGATTCGTTTGATTTCAGGTGTGCTTGCAGGTCAAGATTTTGATGTGGAAATGTTTGGAGATGATTCCCTTTCAAAACGTCCGATGGACCGTGTGACCATTCCATTGCGTCAGATGGGTGTAGAGGTTTCAGGTCAAACAGACCGTGATTTGCCACCATTGAAAATGCACGGTAGCAAGTCCCTTAAACCTATTCATTACCAATTGCCTGTGGCCTCTGCTCAGGTAAAATCTGCCCTTATTTTTGCAGCTCTTCAAGCTGATGGTGAATCTGTCATCATTGAAAAGGAAAAAACACGTAATCATACGGAAGATATGATTCAGCAGTTTGGTGGTCAGCTTCAAGTAGATGGCAAGGAAATTCGTATTTCTGGTGGCCAAAGCTTTACTGCTCAAGAAGTAGTGGTTCCAGGTGACATTTCTTCAGCTGCCTTTTGGTTGGTAGCGGGACTCGTGGTGCCTAACTCTAAGATTGTCTTGGAAAATGTCGGAATCAACGAGACACGTACGGGTATCATTGATGTGATCAAAGATATGGGTGGTAAGATTACCCTTTCAGATATTGACCAAGTTGCCAAATCTGCGACTATTACGGTTGAAACTTCAGAACTTAAAGGAACTGAAATTGGTGGCGATATCATTCCACGTTTGATTGATGAACTTCCGATTATCACACTCTTGGCGACGCAAGCCCAAGGTAAGACAGTGATTCGTGATGCTGAAGAACTCAAGGTCAAAGAGACCGACCGTATTCAGGTGGTGGCAGATGCCTTGAATGCTATGGGGGCTGATATTGTTCCAACAGAGGATGGTATGATTATCACTGGTAAGACCGCTCTTCATGGAGCAGAGGTCAATACCTTTGGTGACCACCGAATTGGTATGATGACAGCTATTGCTGCTCTCTTGGTTCAAGATGGTGAGGTTGACTTGCAACGTGCAGAAGCTATCAATACAAGTTACCCAAGCTTCTTTAGTGACTTGGAAGGATTGCTCAATGGCTAAGGTTTTATTGGGCTTTATGGGAGTTGGTAAGAGTTCCGTCGCCCCATACCTGGATGGTCGTTTCGTTGATATGGATCAGGTCATCGAGGAGAAAATCGGCATGTCCATTGCTGATTTTTTTGCAAAAGAAGGTGAAGCAGCCTTTCGTCAGATTGAGTCTGAGACTTTGGAAGAACTTCTCCAAGAGGGAGATGATGTCGTCATCTCTACTGGAGGTGGTGTCGTTGTAACGGAGCGTAATCGTCAGCTCTTGGTCAAGAATCGTAAGCATAACGTTTGGCTCCACGCTTCTTTCGATGTGGTCTATGATCGCATTCAAAAGGATACCGAGAATCAACGCCCACTCTTTCTCAATCATTCAAAAGAGGATTTTAAGGCTATTTATGACGGTCGAATGGCACTCTATCAAGATTTAGCAGATTTGGTTGTCACAGTTGATAACCGAACGCCAGAAGAAGTAGCAAGGTTTATCAAATGTATGTAGGTTATTTGGGCCCAAGTGGGTCGTTTACTCATAATGCAGCCTTAAAGGCTTTTCCTGAGGCAGAATTGGTTTCATTAGGCACCATTACTGAGGTTATCAAGTCTTATGAAGAGGGACGTGTGGATTATGCGGTCATTCCAGTGGAAAATTCCATTGAGGGCTCTGTTCATGAGAGTTTAGACTATCTCTTCCATCAGGCCGATATTCGTGCTGTGGCAGAGATTGTTCAGCCCATCAAGCAGCAGTTGATGGCGACTAAACATCATGAGAAAATTGAGAAAATCTTCTCACACCCACAGGCCATTGCCCAAGGGAAAAAGTACATTAAACAGCATTTTCCACATGCCAAGATTGAGACAACAGCAAGTACAGCCTTTGCGGCTCGTTTTGTCGCTGATAATCCAGATCAGCCTTATGCGGCAATCGCTCCGCATGCAGCTGCTAAGGAATACGGTCTTCAAATATTGGCTAAGGATATCCAGGAGATTGAAAAGAATTATACCCGCTTTTGGGTGTTGGGGAACACCGTTCCTGAGATTCCGCTCAATCAGATTGATTGTAAATTAACGCTGGCCTTGACCCTGCCTGACAATATGCCAGGGGCACTTTACAAGGCTCTATCGACCTTTGCCTGGCGAGGCATTGACTTGACCAAGATTGAAAGCCGTCCGTTGAAGACGGTACTTGGCGAGTATTTCTTCATTATTGATTGTGATTATACAAAGGAAAAGTTGGCTCAGTTCGCTCTTGAAGAGCTAACTGCAGTTGGAATTGGATATAAAATCTTGGGTGCTTACCAAGTCTATGAAATTTAAAGGGAAATCTTATGACCAAATCTAACAATGGGCCGTTTACGCATCATGAACGGTTACGTTACAGCTATCTTTTAAAAAATCTTGCTCACCTGAATGGACAGCAGGCTTCAGAATTCAATTATCTACAAGGAAAGTTAGATGCCTATGAAGCTGAGCGGAGGTATCAAACGCAAAGAGAGGACTATCAAGCAGCGTGGCGCCAGCCTTACGACAATCGTTATGACTACTATCAAGAGCGTGATTATGAGGCTGCCAATCAGCTGACAGAGGAAGGGCTTCCCATCTATCGAGAGGAAGTTGCTCAAAGTAAACCTAAACGAAAAAAGGTTCAAAGACAAGCAGCCCCTTCAACAACGTCGGCTCCAAAGTCCAAGTCGCAAGTAGACCAGAAGAAGCGGCCAAAGAAAAAGAGAAGGCTCAAGAAGGTTGTCAAGCTAGTACTTAGTTGCTTAAGCCTTGGAGTTGTGTTCCTAGTGATAGCCATGGCTTATCAATTTTACAAGGGAACAGACCTTTCTGCTGCAGGTAATAATGGTAAATCCTACCAGCCTGCCATAGTTGAGACCTTTAATGGCAAGGATACTAAGGATGGGGTTAATATCCTTATTCTAGGTTCTGACCAACGCGTTAGCCAAGAATCTACCGATGCCAGAACAGACTCCATTATGGTTGTCAATGTGGGCAATAAAGAAGGTAAGGTTAAGATGGTTAGCTTTATGCGAGACACCTTGGTGAATATCAAGGGGGCTTCAGAAACCGACTATTCTCAGGACTTGAAACTCAATACGGCCTTCAATATTGGTGAGCAAAATAATCATCAAGGAGCAGAGCTCATGCGTGAGACGCTCAAAAGAAACTTTGATATTGATATCAAGTACTATGCCATGGTTGACTTTGAAACCTTTGCGACAGGGGTTGATACCCTCTTCCCAAATGGTGTGGAAATCAATGCGAAGTTTGCGACCATTGATGGTAAAAAAGTGTCTTCAGTTCAAGTTCCAGATGATTTGAAAATGGATAAAAACGGTCACGTGCCAAATCAAACCATTAAAGTTGGTAAGCAAGATATGGATGGCCGCACCCTTCTGAATTATGCCCGTTTCCGTAAGGATGACGAGGGAGATTATGGCCGTACCAAGCGCCAGCAACAAGTGATGCAGGCTGTCATGAAGCAGCTTAAGAATCCACTTAGCCTCTTCAAAGGGCCTGAGGCTTTGGGGAAGGTTTACTCACTGACCTCAACCAATATGAGTATGACGGACATGTTGGACTTGGGGCTTTCAAATGCTGGTAGTTTCAAAAAAGGGATCAATTCGCAAACCATTCCTTCGGATGGTGATTGGATTGACAGCTATGATTTGTATGGCGGTCAAGGAATTGAAATTGATTTTGACACTTATCAGGCAAAATTAAAAGAACTAGGATTTAGATAAGAAAAGAAGCAGGTTCACACTGAACCTGCTTCTTTTTTGGTATGAAGAGCTTGTATAAGCGCCTTGTATAAGAGTTTTAGAAAATGATAGAGCAAATAGGTCATGATAAGAAGAATAATGACGAACTCTACCTTATAAATCAATTGGGTAGCTGGATTGACTAAACCCAGACTGGTGGTAGCTGCCTTAAAAGCATTGACACTATTGACCAAGGGAAAGCTAAAAGCTGCAAAAAGTGGCATAAAGCCTTTTCTAACCAGTTTTACAAAGAGATTAAGAGCATAGAAAAAGAATGCTTGTGAGAATAAAAGTAGGGCAAGTAAAATGATAGTTGCAGGTCTTTGATTACTCTTGATTGAGCTGGTAATGAGAAGGGCCAGAGGTGCTGCTAAAATGGCAAGTATAGGCTGATATAGGTGAGGGATGGCTATCTGTCTCATTCTCCATAAAACAAGTGGAAAGAGGGACAGAGTCGCTAATCCCGTTACTCCCAGAATAAGTCCCTTGATGCTAGTAGGAACACTAGCCGGTACTGTCACAAGACTGATAGCAGGGCCAACGTAGACCACGAACCAGCTTGGATAGACTTGATTCAAAGAAAATGGGCGTAAAAAACGCAGACTGAAAAAAATAATATAGGCAATATAAAGTCCAAGGAGTCCAAGCCAAGTCACACTCAATCCTGTTTGAGCTAGTGGGAGGCGGCTGGCAAATAGAAAGGCAGCCATAAAGAAGCTGGCAAAGGCCGAAGCAACGACTGGGTTTCGCAAATCTTCTCTTATTTGTTCAAATCCAAGAATCAAGCGTCCCAGTATAAGTATAAAACCTATACTAGCTAAACACCAAATACCCTGAGCAATCAGGGTATAGTGGCTTATTTGATTGGATAAACTAAAGAGGGCAAGAACCAGACTAGATAGGGCCAAGGGAATTTTCTGGAAAAATACCTTCATTGGTCCACCGGCCTTTCTAGCTAGCTGCAAGAATGTGACGAAGCTGCACCGCACTCGGAGATACAATTGGAAGGAAGACACCTTCATTCCAACGACGGATAAAGCTTGATTCTGATTCTTTCAAATAGCCACGACCACCACTAGCCTGAAGTTCGAGGAGCAGGCTGTTGGCTACGACGTCGACGATATCGATACGCAATTGGAAAAGTTCACGTGGTTTGTCAATGAAATAATCGGCATCATTAAGACCCGCAAAGAGTTGGTCTTGAATAGCAAGAAGATTTCCACGTGTAGCTTCAAATTCTTCACGAAGAACGCTACGGTTACTGTTTAGACTAGCTTCAACCTCATCAAGAGAACGTTTGGCCAAACCAAAGGCAAGACCAAATTGGAAACCAAGGAAGTTTGGACGTGTTTTGGCAATATAGTCCGTACCTTCTTTTGAAAGGATCCAATTAGGATCTAACTTAACGTGATCGAAAGTAAGAGAGGCAGTGTTAGCACCCTGAAGGGAAACAAATTCCAAATCTTCAGAACGGCTAAGTCCTTCAGCTTCAGATGGAATAGTGATAATCCAAGGTTGGCTACCGTCTTTAAAGTCAGCAGCAAAGAGAGCAGCGAATTTATCAGAACGTAGGTTAGTTACCCAAGGCAAACGACCATCAAGATAGTAGTCATCACCTTCTTGACTGATGGTAACATTCAATTCTTCAATATCTGACAAGAATTTGACCGCATTTGACAAGCCAGTTCCACCAGCACGCTCACCGGTATACAATTCTTTCAACCATGTTTCACGAGGATAAGCATTGTCACTCGCAAGGATATACTCGATGAAAGTACGGTGTCCCCAAGAAATAAAGGAAGCTGTCAAAGAGTGTTGTGCCAATTCATCAAGCACATCAACGACTTGAGTAGGACCACCACCTAGGCCATCAAACTCAGCAGGTACGCCGATTTTAAAGACGTCGTTTTCAGCAATTTTTTCAAGAAGCTGGTCCGCAATTGGTCCAGACTCTTGGTCAATATGGTCAGCGTTGGTATCCAACCAAGTAAGGAATTTTTTTGAAAAATGTGACATAGGCTTAGGTCCTCCTCTAGTTTATCGTTTGGTTTTGAATTAAGCGAATTCTTGAAGTTCAGGGTTAATCGGTGTTTGTGCGAGATTGTTAGCGTAGTTACACAAGCTAGCAAGGCTGACACCCAAGATAACGTCAAGGGCATTTTGAGCAGTGTAGCCAGCTTCCAAGAAGTCATTGTAGGCTTCGTCACCAACAGCACCTTTGGTATTAATCACGGCAATAGTGAATTTCGCAAGGGTATCAAGTTTTGGATCGTCTTCGATTGGTGTACGGTTACGAAGGGCTTCCAAAAGTTGAGGTGTCATTTGGATTTGCTTGATTGAAAAGGCTGTGTGACCTGCCACACAGAAGGCACATCCATTAGTAACAGCAGCTGTAATTTGAACAACCTCACGTTCAGTTGGTGTCAATGAATTGCGACGGTTGATTTCACCGACAGTACGGTAAGTTTCAAGCGCAGTTGGCGCATTAGCAAGGAGACCAATCAAGTTTGGAATGTATCCCCCATTGGCATCTTTGACTGTTTGAAGGACGTCTTTGACTTCTTCTGGTGCAGTTTCGATTGTATGAATGGTAATATCTGGCATGATTATTCTCCTTTAGATAGAAACGACATCTAGCAAGTTGCTGAGTCGTTTAATTTTTTGTCATGGACCTATGATAGCACTGTATGACTTTTCTGAAAAATCTATATTATTTATGGCCAGCCATAAATTTAATTTATATGTGCTATAATGGAGGGTAGTAAAAGGCTTTTGAAGGTATGTTTAAGCCCCATAAAAGTAAAGAAAGTTGAATTATGTTAAATAAAAACGATATTGTAGAAGTTGAAATTGTCGATTTGACACATGAAGGAGCAGGTGTTGCCAAGGTGGACGGCTTTGTCTTTTTCGTGGATAATGCCCTTCCAGGTGAAGTCATCAAGATGCGCGTGCTTAAGCTCAAGAAAAATATCGGCTTTGGTAAGGTTGAGGATTATGTGACCCTTTCACCAAATCGTAATCAGGATATTGATGCGACCTACCTCCGTTCAGGGATTGCTGATTTTGGCCATATGACCTACGAGGAGCAGCTCAAGTTCAAGCGTAAACAAGTTGTGGACAACCTCTATAAGACAGCAGGTATCTCAGACGTAGAGGTCGCTGAAACATTGGGGATGGAGACGCCTTACGCCTACCGTAATAAGGCGCAAGTGCCCGTTCGCCGTGTTAAAGGTCAGCTTGAAACAGGTTTCTACCGCAAGAATTCTCACGACTTGATTCCAATTGAAGATTTCCTCATCCAAGACAAGGAAATTGATAAACTCATTGTCTTTGTCCGTGATCTTCTTCGCCGCTATGACCTCAAACCTTATGATGAGAAGGAGCAGACAGGGTTAATTCGTCATTTGGTGGTCCGTCGTGGCCATTATTCAGGTCAGATGATGTTGGTCTTTGTAACGACTAGACCAAAAATTTTCCGTATTGATCAAATCATTGCTAAGATTACGGAAGCCTTCCCAAATGTTGTTTCTATCATCCAAAACATCAACGATAAGAATACTAACGCTATCTTTGGTAAGGAGTTTCGCACCCTTTATGGTCAAGATACCATCACCGATAGGATGTTGGGCAATGACTATGAGATTTCTGCCCAGTCTTTCTATCAGGTTAATACCGAGATGGCTGAAAAACTCTACCAAACAGCCATTGACTTCTCAGACCCAAACAGCGACAGCATTGTTATTGATGCCTATTCAGGAATCGGGACAATCGGTTTGTCATTTGCCAAACAGGTCGAAGAAGTTTACGGCGTTGAAGTCATCGAAACAGCCGTTGAAGATGCCAAGAAAAATGCAGAGCGTAACGGCATTACAAATGCCCACTATGTGGCTGACTCAGCTGAAAATGCCATGGCCAAATGGAGCAAGGATGGTATCAAACCAGACGTCATCATTGTAGATCCACCACGCAAGGGCTTGACGGAAAGCTTCATCAAAGCCAGTGTTGCCATGCAACCTGAGAAGATTACTTATGTCTCATGTAACCCAGCAACCATGGCGCGTGATATCAAACTCTACCAAGAATTGGGCTATGAATTGAAGAAAGTACAGCCGGTGGATCTGTTTCCTCAAACGCATCATGTTGAGACGGTCTGTCTGATGTCTAGGAAAGAGAAATAAATAGCGAAAAGTAGCGTATTTACGGGCTTTTTTGAGATTTAGCAATAGCTCATGAAAGTCCGTATTTCTTATATGAAAACATATCTACTGTAAAATCAGTCAAAGGGTTTAGGCAGTGGATTAGATGTCAAAGGTTGTGGCAATAGGATAGATGTTATCTAGGTTGCAAACTCAATTTGAGTGAGTGATTTAGATGCTGTCTAATCCGGCAACTCAACTGTTGACACTATGGAAGGCAGTGGATTAGATACTATGGAAGGAGAAAAGGGTTATCCATGGGTAGAGCAAAGAAAAAAAGAGACGCCAAAAGAAGAAAGAATATGCATACCAGAAATTCTATACGAATTAAGATGGGAAAACCTATCTTCTTTACTCTGACGCATTGTAGCAAAAAATTGAAGGGTATTTCTAACAGATTTAATTATAAAGCAAACATGCATAATCTTTGTTTTGTGGATGCGAGCTTTTATAATGTAAAATATCAAGCTTCAATTATGACTGACTGTAATTATAGAAACGCTAATGTTATAGGAGTTGATTTCTTTAATTGCAACATGAGAGGGACTTCATTTAAAAACGCAAAGTTAAAGAATGTAGTGTTTTATAACTGTAATTTAAAGGGTACTGATTTCTCAGGAGCTACATTTGATGATGTTGCATTTATTTGTACTAATACGAATGAAGCTAAGAATATATACTCAAATACTCCCGGAATTATGGTATTACGTACATATAAAGCTTTGAATTTAAGTGAAAAAGTAAAAATACAGCTATTAAATTTGGGACATAATCAATCTGTGTTTAATGCCAGAGTGCTTCATGTTAATCAGAATAAGTTAAACCATTGGACACTTGGCTTAATTCATCAGAAATATGGGGATGATGGAATAGAAATGCTTTCCGATATTCTGTGCAAAAAAGAAGAATGGAATAATATGTATACGGTCTTTTCGTATATGCTGCTAATTGAAAAATGGGGTAAAAAATGATATAATATTTAAGTCCTGCTCCGGAACCAGTGATGGTGCATGCTAACATGTATAAATGAGGACACATAACATTAGCAAGTATTCGAGGAGGGATGTCTATGATTAGTAATATCTTAACTGTTTTATCTTTTTTAGTATTATTGTTGAGCGCTGTAATTGATTGTAACTTCCTATCCCGATTACTCGGGGTTTCGAGCAATATTTAAGTAATAATTTCCCTCTCAACCATTATGGCTGGGAGGGTTTTGTGTTATATGAGCTTGTTAATATAAAATTAACAATTTATTGCTACACGTTTGTAGTAATACTACATTTGTTGTGATATAATAATGCTACAAGGAGGAATTGCTATGGATACTTATAGCGTAAAAGAAATAGCTGATATGCTAAATACAAATCCAGAAACCGTCAGAAGATGGATTCGTTCAGGTAAGCTTGAAGCAATTCAAGAATCAAGAAAAGGCGGAAATGTAGTAACAAAATCTATGCTTGATGCTTTTCTGAAGGCCTCTCCTAAGTACGCAGGAATTGCAGGTGGGCTTTTAGCTTCACCGGTTGGATTAACTACAGCAACCGCTGCGATTGTAGGTGGACTTCTTGCTCAACAGCTTATTAAGAATGATGAAATCAAAAATACTCATGTAAATACATCAGAAATACGTAAGCTATTGTTAGCCAATATACAATCTTCTAAAGAAAACATTATTCGAAAGAAGAAAAGTATAAAGCATCTTCAAGAGGAAATTGAAGAAGAGCAGCAACGTATCGATGAAGCTGAAAAGCTCATAAAAGAACTAGATGAAAAGGTTCGAGGTCAAGAGGAGGAATAGTATGGCACAGAAATGGGATTATGCAGAATTATCAAAGGCAGCCAAGGCCGCTGGAGGCCCTGAAAAGTATGTTGAGTTGCTTGAGAAGGCAAGTAAAGATGCAGGCAAAATGGAGATGGCACCTTGGATTGGTGTTGCAGCAATCGGAGCATCGTTATTGACTGCAGCAACTATCAAAGTAGTTGATTATTTCAAATCTAAAAAGAAAAACAATGCTGATGAGATAGAAATGGCCAAGGAAGAAATCGTAAAGGGTATTAAAGAGTACGATGCTACTACACATCCAGAGGAAGCAGAGAGTAACTAAAATGTGTGTGTTCGAAAAAACATCATAATTAAGCAGCGGATAATCAGTGATGAAGGAGAGAAAATAAATGCTTGTATTGGGAATTAACAAAATTTTAAATTGGTGTCACATTACTTCTGGCGGACGAAATTACACATGTCCTACCAAACTGATTGATGGGAAATTATTTTTTCACTTCAAGAAAGAATGGTATAGTGTGGCTGAATTTGTTTCCGACCACGCAGAGGAGCTTGTTTCAGAAGGTAGCAAGGTTTTCTCTCGCCTTTTCAAAAAGTAAAAGGAGGTAACAGCTATGCGATGTGCAAATTGTGGAAATGAAGATGAGAATACTTTATGGGATGAGGGTGATACAATTTATTGTTCTCGATGTGCGCATAGAACAAGAACATCCGATGGCGAAGAAGACTTAGTTGAATGTCCTCATTGTCACGAGATGAGAGATAGCAAGGCTTATTATTGCAGACATTGCAATATGCCGTTTTAATTAAGGAGGATAAAAATGACAAGAGAAGAGCTTAAGGAACAGATTGATGAGCTTATGCAACAGTATGCCAATGAAGAAATTGATGGTGATACATATGCGCAAAAGATGATGGAATTAGTAACATCTGCTCAAAACGATAATGACTAAGTTTTGATGTCGAAATTAATATGAAGGGAGGCGGAATTATGCAGCAGTGTCCATTTTGTGATAAAGTATATGATGAATCTGAATATAGTCATTGTCCATATTGTTCAGGCGAATTAGAGGATGGCGATGATGAAGTTCGTCCATGCGCTGAATGCGGTGGTTGCTTACATTAGGATGGAGAAGCTTGGGAATGTTCAAACTGTGACTACACATAGGGAGCCTTTTTGCAGTTATGCTTATCTGTCAATATCGACCGATACACCGGATTTTAATTCTACGGTGCAGTGGTCAGGCCAGACTGTGATTTGTTTGAGCCAGCGCTTTACAAGGGCTTCGTCAAATTCCGTAAGGTCAGCAGTCTGTGCCTTGATGAAATCCTGTAAGTCGGTGATGTGACTTATCTGCTCATCGCTCTGAACAGTGTCCATCGTTGCTTGCTGGCGCTGTTCTCTAATTTCAAAAATCTGCTCGGCAATTTCATCGTAGACTTCTTTGGAATTAGTCTTTTTTACAAGCTCTTGCTGAAGTTCCATGAGCTTTTCGTCGATACTATCAACAGAGCTTTCTGCAGAAACTTGATATGTTTCCACTAACGATAAGGGTTTAGTTAGCGGATTGGATAAGGGCAGATTATGCCAATAGATATGTTTCCGCAAACAAGCGATATTTGGCTCAAATTACACAGATATGTTCCAATATGACGACATCGATCAGCAGGTATCGTGCTATACGGAATGCGTAACACTGCTTGTACGAGCTACGAAGTAGCGAAGTAAAAGCAGATGTACGTCCGAGGCAAGGCATACCCAAGAAAACAACCGAAGCGAAGTTTGATTGGTTGCGTGCTACTGCAAATTGAAGTCCTAACATTACTCATAAGGATTATAGCCACCAAGTAAATAAAGTATATAAAATAAAGGCTTATTCTAATGCTATCTTTAAACTGTATCGGTAGTTTGGAGTAAGTCTTGTTTTTAGGATAAATGAGATTGACTGGAAACATAGCCATAGACAAGAGTTGACACTAGGGAATGGATAACAAGAAAAAACTGGTTTGACTAGAAAAGCAATCAAGTATTATGAAGCAAAAGTTTGATAAAGATTATTATCAAAAATTACTTACAGCGAATGACAAGTATTTAGAGCTTAATGACTAAACATAAAGGCACCTGAGAAGATGTCTTTTTAGAAAGGCAAATGTCACAAAAGCATGATTGTCGAATGGGGATTTGAGGGGATTTCAAAAATATTAAATGGGGATTTGTGGTAAAATCATTATAGTGAAGTGATTCAAGGAATTAGAGATGCAAAATTTATAATTTGGGCAGCAGTTGCGTGGTTTTCCAATGAAGCTATTTATCAAGAGTTATTAGCGAAAAAGAAGCACGGATTATATAATTGGACACTAACAGCTAATTATAATGAAGAAACCTTAGCCACTGCACTTGATCATGAACTTGTCGTAAAGTTTGCTAAAGAGTTTATGGAATTTATTTTTAAGCAAAGAAAAATTAGATGTTTGAGGTAAGTAGTTGAGAGAAAATCGACCGGATTTTAGCAATATAAAATCATTTGAGGAATTTAACAGATACTATTGGTATCGAGAAGAGCTTTCGCAAATTTGTAAGTCTCTTGGATTAGAATACAGAAGAACAAAACAGGAGCTGAATTATATTATAGAACAATATTTCAAGGGGAATAGAATAGAAAAGTCTGTAAAGAAAGTAAAGAAAAAACAAGCCGAAGCGATAACATTAAATACGCCATTGCTTGAATGTGGCTTTTCATTTAATCAAAAATTTCGAGAGTATTTTTCGGTTGCAACAGGTGTTGAACCATTCAAATTTAATGCTGACATGGCTACAGCTTGGCGAAAAGTGAAAGCTGGAAATGACTTAAACTTTACAATTCAAGATATGCTGAAAGTATACTATGGCGAGTCAGACTATGCTAAGTATGATCACTCAGTTTGTCAATGGAATCAATTCCTAAAGGACTTTTGCTCAGACGAATTTAGCGACTTTTATTCTAATAAGTTAAAAGTTGCTGCTATTCTATGGAAAGAGGTCAGAGATTCAACAAATGAAAAAATCTATTCAAGGCAACTTCTGGATGAGTATAGATGCAAAATAGAGGAGTGTCAAAAATAAACAAATCCCAGTTTGTCGAGCTAATACCTTTTAACGATAACTTTATGATATCGTTAAAAGGTTTATAGATATGTTTCCATATACAGACAAGACTACATGGAATACTTAGTGTTCACTCGTGCCATGTTGAGGCGGTATCACTGCTTGTACGAGCTGATTAAACAAGGATGTAGCAAGTGAAAGTCCTAAAGTAAGGAGTTTAAACATGAAATTTCATGAATTTGGTGATAAGAATTTGCCTCCTATCTTACTGATACATGGTGGTGGCAGTTCTTGGTGGAATTATCTTCGTCAAGCACGAATCTTGTCAGAAGAATATCGTGTTATTTTACCCACTTTGAATGGCCACGGCGAGGAATATCAACTTGATTATGTTTCTACTGAAGATTCTGCTTTGGAGATTCTAGACTATATCAAAGCAAACTGTGGTGGGAAATTGTTTGCAATCGGTGGTGTTTCACTTGGTGGTCAAATTGCCATGGAGCTTTTGTCTTTAGACGGTGAAATTGCTGAGAAGGCCATCATAGACGGAAGCCTCTGTATTCCTCAACCAAGGTTAGCTAAAATCAGCATCTTTCTAGTGTCTCTATTTGGTAAATTGATGTTCAATAAATTCTCTTGTAAACTTCAGTTAAGCATGATGAACAAACTCTATCCTAAACTGGCTTATCCAGAGGAAATAAAAGCTTATTATTTGGAGGATCTGCCAAGGACGCCTGTCAAAACAATGGTGACCATTTACAAAGACTATATGGGGCGTTACAAACTGAAAGATAGGATTTCTGCTAGCAAAGCTCAGGTTTTGTATATCTATGGTGAAAAAGAATTAAACTGTGTGAAAGCATCGGCGAAATTATTTCAGCAGCTACATCCAAATACGATTTTGTATGAAGCAAAGGGCTATCATCATGGCTATTTATCAGCTTATCTGCCTCAAGATTGGGTTGATTTGGTTGAGCCTTTTTTAAAGAAGAAATAAGGAAAAATAAAGATGAATAGAATAGTAGACGATCAGATAACGCTTATTCCTTATTATAGAAATGATGACATCTCCCTTCTTTGGTATCAAGATAGTGAGGTTTGCAAACAAGTAGATAATACTGATCAGATTTACAATCTAACAAAACTTCATAAAATGTATGATTACCTAACTTCACATGGTTCTTGCTATTATATCCAATATGAAGGAGTGTTAGTTGGAGATGTGACACTCCTAGATAACTCGGAACTTTCTATAGTTATCAGCAAAGAGTATCAGAATTTACATATCGGAAGACGATGTGTTTCTGAAATGATACATCTGGCGAAAGAACAAAATATGGTAAAGGTCTCTGCACAAATATATCCTTTTAATACTCAAAGTCAAAGAATGTTTTTGGCTTTGGGATTTCAGAAAGTAGATGAAGAGCGGTATGAATATAAGTTGATATAGAACAGTTGTATATTTCCATATATATTAAGAATGTAATCTGCTGTTTATAAAATAATGTTCATGAAAAAAGAGATAAAGGGTACCTACTGATCCATGGACAAGAGTTTTGTTCAGAAATCTAAAAATGAAGAGAACACCAACAGATGATTTTTTGTTGGTGTTCTCTTTATGTGATTTTACAATTATTCTTTTTTGTTTACAACAAGTTAAACAGACAGTTTGTAGGAGGAATTCAAACTCAAAATTTTGTACAAGTTAATGAAAGCTTTTCCCCATTATAATCTGTCCACGCCATTATCAGTTTTTTGAGTTATCTCATCACGAATAAAAGAAAGATTAAAGTTGTACATGAGTAAAACTCTAATGCTTAGCCCTAGCTACTTTCTAAATGAAAATAGAATAAGCTTTTACTAAATCATTTATTCATTTGCCACACACAAATAACACCCCACAAGCTACAACTTGTGGGGCATTTTCTTATATTATTTTTTCACTTATAAAATAACATCTGTTTTTTCAACTTTATAGAGGGCTATTCCCATGATTAGGGTCAAGATGAGAAGAATTAAAACGGCAGGGGTCCAAGAGTTAAAGAGTTGTTTGCTTGAACCAAACAGGACTGGTCCAAGGGCCGCAAAGATATAGCCTCCAGTTTGGGCTAAACCTGATAGTTGGGCTGTTTTTTCAGGGGTGCTAGCCTTCATTGAAAAGGCAACCATCATGTAAGGGAATAGGACACTAGCTGAACTTCCGATTAAGAGGTTAAGGACCAACCAATACACAAAGCTGTCTGTATTGACTAGAAGCATGGCAACTCCGATGAATCCTGCTAGGACGGTAATCACTAGCATCAAATGGCGGTTACGATCAGAAAGTTTAGTGATTAGGCTAGGAACGATCATAGAGAATGGAATACTTGTCAGTGTGAAAACGGAAGCTAGAATTCCGGCATTGGCTTCGCCGACACCAGCTTGAGTGGCCATTGTTGGAAGCCAAGTGATAGTGGTGTAGAAGAAGAGTGACTGTAATCCACCGAAAATCATGATGGCCCAGACTTTGCCGCTCTTATACCAACTGCCTGAGTTTTCGCTAGTAGAAGTATCTTGTTCTAAATAATGATTGTGACGGACATTAGGAAGCCAAACCACAAGAGCCAAGGCACAGACTGCTGTCAATACCCAGACCAAGCCTTGCCATGAGGTTGCCTTAGTGATTGGAACGGCTACCGATGAAGCCACAGCTGTGGACAAGCCCATGGCTGTGATGTAGAGTGTGGTTAAGAATCCTAACTGATTTGGCTCATTAGCCTGAATTAGGCTTGGGAGAAGGACATTGATGAAGGCAATTCCAGCTCCGACTAAAAGCGTTCCCACATAAAGAAGAGGAAGGTTGATGGTACGAAGAGCAGAACCAAGGGTCATCACAATTAAAACACCGAGAAAGAGTCTTTCAATACCAAAGCGTTTGGCCCAGCTAGCCGCAAAAGGCGAGAATATTGCAAAGGTCAAGAGAGGTAGACTTGTCAAGAGACCGAGTGAACTGACCTCAACTCCTAGACCAGAAGCAATGTCTGATAAGACAGTGGACAAGGTTGTGAACGGAGCCCGCAAAACGATCCCTAGAAGAAGGATTCCAGGGATTAGAAAATGTGAATGTTTCTGTTTCATAAAGCATCTCCATGTTTAATAAGGGTATTCAAATTTATAAGCATATGACACTAATGCGTCACTTCCATCTTACATAAAAGATGGAGGTAATGAAAGCGATTACGCTAGATTGTCGCAAAGAAAAAGAGAGAATCTTTAGTTATAAAATCTTATTCTACTGATTATCTAATAACATCATTTAATTTTAAAAAGGCTGAACATCTAGTCCAGCCTCTTTTCGATATTTTCTTAAATTTCGTACCCCATAAGGAGTCCGCCTTCTTCGGCATAAAAACTACAAAGTCCAGAAGTAGGAAGGACTTCGATGCTTGCTTGGGCGAATTTTTCACGAATCAATGCAGAGAATTGCTCGATAAATTTGTCATTGTTGCGGTGGGCAATCGTAATATGTCCACCTGTATAACCTGCCTTGATCAGTTCATCAAAGGCAGCTTTGATAGCTTTCTTTTGGCCACGAGCTTTTTGAAGCAACTCAAGGGTACCAGTCTTACTAGCTTCACCGACCATACGGATATTGAGGAGTCCAACAACGGTGCCAACTAGTTTGCTTAGACGACCATTCTTCACCAAATTATCAACTTTGGCTAAAACAAAGAGCAACTTAGTCTTAGATTGGTAAGCTGTGATGGCATCAAGGACTTGGTCAAACTCAAGGCCTTCAGCAACTAAGTGATTGAGTTTACGAACGAGCAGGTCGACCTCGCCCCCAGCTGATAGACTATCAATGACGTGAATCTTGGTATCAGGATGCTCTTCCAGATAAATTTTCTTAGCAATTTCAGCACTATTATAGCTCCCAGAAAGGGTTCCGGTAATCGTCACAACGATGATATTGTCCGCCCCTTCAAAGGACTTCATGTAGTCATCAGGACTTGGACAAGCAGATTTGGAAGCAGTTGTAGTTGCATACATCTCCTCCATCATTTGATCAATATTGAGTTGGGCATCATCCCTGTAAATGGTTTCGCCCACTTGGATAGTCAAAGGGACACTGACAAACTCCGTATCTGGTGCCAGATTGTCTAAAGAACGGTAGTCACAGCCTGAATCCGCAATAATTTTCCATTTCATAGGTTATACCTCATATCTGCATAATGTACATTGACAAGTGTTTTGTCTTCTTTTACAATTTTATCATGAAGTGCATTGCTATCATAGTAGATCTCATCGGGTGTGACAGATAGAAAGTGAATGTTATGGCAGAAAGAAAAATCTCAGAGAAATCCTTGGAAAATCTGAAACGATTTAACCAAGAAAACAAGGCAATTACACGAGAAGCCATCGAAATTTCTCTCCTGCAATTGTTGGAGAAAAAAGACTTGAAAAAGATTACCATATCGGAACTGGTTGAGCGTGCAGGTGTATCCCGTGCTGCCTTTTATCGCAATTATGGTTCCAAGGAAGAGATTTTGAAGTCTATTTTTGAGTCTAGCATTGCAAAGATAACCAAATCTTTAGATGGCTATAATCTCAAGACAGATCTTTACCAAGTCTGGGTTTATCTCCTTAAGGAAGTCAAAAAAGAAGCCAAAATCATCAGTCTTGCCATTGATTACAATTTTGAGCAAGTATTGACCAAGTCTGTTTATGATTTTTTGGAAAAACGAAATGGTAGCTCATCAAATGGTGCCGGTAGCTACCTTAATTCCTTCTGGAGCTCGGCTATTGTTTCAGTAATTTCCAAATGGGTCAAGGATGGCATGAAGACCACAGCGGAAAAAATCGCCAAGCTCGGCCTTCCCCTTTTTCCACATAAAAAGAAGTAGTAATCCCATACCACTACAACTAATAGGAGGTTCAGTATGCCAATTTATGAATTTTGTGCAGAGAATGTCACTCTCTTAGATAAAGCCTTTAAAGCTGGTGCTCAACGCGTAGAGTTGTGTGATAATCTGGCTGTTGGAGGCACGACGCCTTCTTATGGTGTCATCAAGGCAGCTATTGAGCTGGCCAAGGATTATCAGGCTAAAGTGATTGTGATGATCCGTCCACGAGGGGGCGACTTTGTCTATAGCCAGCAGGAATTGGCTATCATGCTAGAAGATATCAAGTGTGCGCGTGACTTGGGTGTTGACGGCTTTGCACTAGGGGCTTTGACTTCTGAAAACCAACTCAATACAGAAGCTCTAAAAACCTTGCTAGATGCTAGTCGAGGCTTGGAGGTCACCATGCACATGGCCTTTGACCAGATTCCTAAAGCAGATCAACCTAGTGCTATCCAATGGCTCAAGGACCACGGTGTGACGCGTCTTCTCACCCGTGCTGGGACTCCCGAGACTGATTTAGAATCACGCTTGAAACGTTATGCAGAATTGGTTGGGCTAGCAGAAGGTCAGTTGGAGATTTTAGCCGGTGGTGGTATCTCCGTGTCTAATCGTGATCAATTTCTTGCCATACCTGGTCTTGAGCAAGTTCATGGAACACGTGTCGTCTTTTAGATTTCAAAGGAACCAGCTTCTGGGCTTGGTTCTTTTTGATTTTTGTGCAATGAGAAGGCATTTTGCTTTTCTAGTCATTCTTTGGTAAGCTATTACTACAGCATTAAAAAATTGGGGGATGTATGTTAGATAATTTGTTAAAAAAGAACCCTGTCTTGGGTGTCATTATTTATCCGTTATTAGGGTTAGGAGCTATTTGGCTTGGTCACTATTACTCACAGAGCCTTTCACTATTGGAAAAAACGGGTGGTCAGCTTAAGGTTAATACTTTTGTTTACATTGCATATCAATTAGGTGGGATCAAACTCGTCATGGGTTTCTTTATTCTTTTAGCGCTTTTCTTTTTCTATCTGGGCTATACTTACTTAAAAAAACTAGGCAATACTCAGAAATAAAGACCAAGTTTATATACCAACTGCGGCTACTTGCTTGCAGTTTTTTTCTTTTCTAACTGGTCAACCAGAATCCACGTTTTATGCTAAAATAAAAGTATTACGCTTCAAAAAGGAGATGAGATGAAAGCAGAAGAATGGTTAACCTATTTTGTAAAGATTTATGGACGTCGCCCAAAGATGACAGAGGTTGACGAGGCGATACAAAATGGCAGTCTCTTGGCCAATCGAGTAGAAGTAGAGCGCTTATTGTTAGCATCTAAGAAAAGCATTTGGCAAACCTTAAGTCAGTCTATTGTGACTCATAAGGTCGCAGCGTCAGTACTTGCAGTTTCTTGTATGACGCTTCTTGGTGGTGGTGCTATTTTTGCTTGGCATTCTCATCATTCACAAGCGCAACAGACGTCATCCCTTGCGGTAGCTTCGTCAAGTAGTCAGAGTGGTCAAACGTCTTCCTCAGACAAGTCCAAGCAATCGAGTTCTAAAGCTTCTGAGTCGTCTTCAAGTTCTAGTTCTCAAAGTCAGAGTGCCCCATCGGAGTCAAAAACACCTGCTATGGATGTGGAAGCCATTCGAAATGGTGATTTTTCAAGCATCGAAGGTGACTGGGTTTCTGACGGCGGTCATGTTGTGACCATTACCAAGTCAGGGCTCACAAAATCTGAAGAGACAGGAAGTACAGATGGCAAGACTGTCGTTAAAGATTTCAACGGTCAGCCTATGTTTTATTTTGCGGATAATGGTCCAGGACACGGGGTCAATCCTTTTGTGCCTGTGCCAGCCAATCAAGCGGCACCGTCTCCGGACAATTCTGTCAAAGACACAGATCGTATGGTTCAAATTCCAGAGTCTGCTGGGCCAGGAGTCGTTTACACATCCTATTACAGAGTGAAAAGCAAGAGCCAGTCCGGTCAATCTAGCCAGACCAATACGACAGCCCTTTGGAATAGTGACAAGGCCGACAAGCTTGCTAGTTACATGGTAGAGTTTGGCCACAAGATGAATCAAGAAAGTTATAGAAGGCTAACACCTAACGGAAGTGATGATTTCTTTGGTGCCATGTATTTTGCCAAAAATAACCGCATCATTGTAGGTGAAAAGACAGAACAAAATGCCCCAATGACCAACCAACAAAAGGTAGACGTTGCCTTTTCCGACGATGGTACAGGGACAGCGGACTATCTCATCGTGGACAGTTACGGGTATTCGGGTTCTGCCATGATACTCTACCATTTCACCATCCATAAGGGTCAACCAGTAGTCCTAGTTTCCATGCAAAATCAGGGAAATCCTGAAAACATGTATTACATGTACCCTACCAATAATAAGGATATCCAAGAAGCCTTTGCCAATATTGTGAATGACAAGTGATGGTTTGAGAGGTTTGAAAGAAAAATTTTTACGTCTTAAAAATACAATATAAGTGAACAAAAGATTTTTTATGTTTCGAATCTGTTTATTTACTATTTAAATTATATAAAAGAGCCAGCCTACAGTTTAGACTGGCTTTTCCTATAATAAAATAATTTAGTTATTCAACTTTTCGTTTTTCTGTCATCAGAGCTGACGGAGTACATATCAATACAACGCTTGCTCCTACAATAAATACATTATCAAATGCCCTGCTTAACTGATCATTTTTTTCATTGACAATTACTTTAAGAGCAGATGATAATTCATCCTTTTGAGCTAATAATTTAATCGCTGTACCAACTTTAGCTTGGCCTCCAGATATAGTTTTTAAACTGCTTGATAACTGAGAGACACTTGAACTAACAGTTTCAACTCCATTGATCAATAACTGATTTGCATCATAAATCTTTCTATAATTGCTCCCCTTTTTAGGTTCTGGAAGATTATCTGTTTTTTGAGCAGCTGTTTTGATTGTATCGACCATATTACTTTGTTTGGTTGAAATACTATTACTATTCTTAGTCGTATCGAAGTTTTTTGCAATTTCCTTCTTAGCAACTTTTTTTACGTCTGTTGATAAAACCCGTTTTTCAATTTGGTTATACGCTGTTTCCTTAATTTGTGTTTTAGCAATATTGACATTACTATTTAAAATGGTAACGAGGAGAGCCATACCAATGGCCTGTCCAACATATCTAGAAGCGTTAACGATACCTGACCCAATTCCAGCCTTATTAATTGGTAAATATTTTACTGATGATGTTAAGGACATTGCCATAAATCCTAGTCCTAAACCAATAATTACATTACAACAAGCGATGATGCTTTGCGAAGTATTATACTGAACAAGACTAAGCATAAATAATCCACCTGCTGTAATAACTAAACCGATACTAATGAGCAATCTTGCGCTAATTTTTTGGTACATCTTAGTTGCTAACGGCATACCTACTACGATAGCTAAAGAAGTAGGAATAATAAGATATGCTGAATGCAAAGCAGAATAGTTGCGAACATTTTGCAAGAAATAGTTTAAGATCAATGAAGGTACGATAATCGCAAATCCAAAAATCATATAAATAAGACTTGAAGATGTAAATGTACTTTCCTTGAATAATTTTAAGTCAATGATAGGTGATTTTACTCTTCTTTCGGTTAAAAAAAGGAAAAATAGGCCAACAACACTAATAATAAAACTAGCTATGATGGTTTGTGAACCCCAACCATACTCGTGACCTTCTAATAAACCAAATATAAGTCCACCTAAAGTACAAGTAAGAAAAATCATACCTAACCAGTCAATATTCTTTGAAATCGTTAAATCGTATGATTCTTTTGTTCCCACTAGAATCATCAAGAATGCAAAGATAGCGATTGGAACATTAATACCAAAAATCCAATGATATGTTGTCCAATGGACAATTAAACCACCAATTACTGGTCCTCCTGCTGCAGCTAAGGCACTGAAGGCCCCCATAGTAGCAGTAATACGGCTGGTATTCTCTTTCCCCAATAGTTCAATTCCCATGGGTAGAACAATTGGAGTTAATATGGCACCTCCAATTCCTTGGAATAACCGAAAAATAATTAAGAGTAATAATGAATCAGCCATCATGCAGGCGAATGAGAAAATACCAAATATTACCACACCAATTAGCATAACCAATTTTCTACCGTAGATATCAGCAAGTTTTGAAACAGTGATAATAAATACAGACATTGCTAAAACATAGATTGTTGCTACCCAACTTGTATCAGTCAATCCTGTATGTAAGTCTTCCATAATATTTGGTAGGGCGATATTAACAATCGTTGCATCTAAAGCTCCCATAAACATTGCTAAAACTAGCCCTATAAATCCTAGAATTTTTCTTGATTTTGTCATAAATTCGATTCCCTTCATTAATTATTTTGTTAAATGATTAATGATGCATCAATTATCTTCGTGAACTTAAAACAGTGTTTTTTAACTTTTATAATTCACATAAAAAGAATATAATAATACCCATATATTGACCATGACAACATCAAATAATATGTTTAATTAAGGAAAAAATGACAAAGAAAAGAAAGACTAATAGCGTTACTAACCTAAAGGCTGCTTTGATAGACCTCTTACTTGAAATAGAGTACTCAAAAATAACCATTGGAAATATAACTCAGAGAGCAAATGTGAGTAGGGGAACATTTTACCAACATTTTCTTGATAAGGATGATTTAGCATACTCTATCGGAACAGAGACTATGCAAAGATTTTGGGAGATTTTAGCTCAAGGAAATTTAGATAAAGAAGACATGCTTTTAAAGGCTCTACTATTAATTAAAAATGACTATAAACATTTTAAAGCAATATCGAAAGCACCTCACGTTCAATTCAAAGATAAAGTTCAACAACTAATTTGCGATTTGATAAATAACAACAAAACTATTAGAGAAAAGATCAAGAAAAATACGAAGATTTCAGATGAAATTGTGATAAAAGCCTTCTCTGCATCTTTTGAAACCATTATTTCTTTTTGGATTGATAATGATTTATCAGAAAGTCCTGAGAAAGTTGTAGATAATATAATAAAAATTGAACAACTATTTTGGAAATAATAAAGAATAGAGAAAAAATGATAACATTCCATAGTCTTCAAATGGTGTGAGGCTATACTGAGACTTTACGCCGTGATAAAAACGCCTGAAAGATTGGGATTTCAGGCGTTCGGAATTTTTGAGACTTTAGGCTCAAAAATTAGCCATGGAACTTCGAAGAAGTTCGCTGGCGTCCACTATCACCCAAGGAAAGTCTCAAGTAAAAGTCTTTCTCCACAAGAAAAAGCCTTGGCAACAAGGCTTTTCCTTGTGGAGAAGTGTCTTGAGAATGAGTAGTCAGCAAAATCTGGTATAATGAAGCCAAGGAGGCGCCTATGAAACATTTGAAAAAACAGACGCTAATTCTTTTATCTATCGCTAGCCTATTACTCGTCGGTTTAGCAGTTTTTGTACATATCCATAAAAAGGAGGAAAAACCAAGCTACTCCAACCTTAATAGCAAGGCCAGTCTTAGTGAGGTGCGTTCCATTCTCTCGAAACATTTGGACAAGGGGAGTGTGGATAACTTTATCAATCTGGTTAGGGATTACAATGATACCGTGGGTTCTGTTGGATTATCTGGGGATTTTGCACCATTTACCAAAACAGACTATGATGTGGAAAAAATCAGTAGCCTGTGGACAGCCAAGCATGGTGACTTTATCGGCACCAACTGTCGTATCAACACCTATACGCTCCTGAAAGGCAAAATCAAGATTCCACAGGTCAAGAGTGATAGTGAGCTCCTTTTCCAAGATAAGGATGCCATTGACAAGGGTAAGCTCTTTGATGCCAAGGATCAGGAAAATTTTGAGATTCTCTTTTCAAGGGTCAAGACTGAAGCTACCCAAGATGTCAAGGTTCACGCCAAGCATATGGAGGATTACTATAAGCAGTTCACCTTTGATGACAAGGCACGCATGCTGTCGGTTGTTGTTCATGATAATCTGGATGGAGATTCCCTTTTTGTCGGTCACGTTGGCGTCCTAGTTCCTACGACAGATGGTTACTTATTTGTTGAAAAATTGACTTTTGAAGAGCCCTACCAAGCCATAAAATTTGCTAGTAAGAAAGATTGCTACAAGTATCTCACAACCAAGTACAAGGATTATACCGGACCAGGTCTAGCCAAACCCTTTATCATGGACAATGACAAATGGGTGGATATGGACTAGCTTAAGGTGAGAAGAAGGTTTTAAATAGGGAAGAAAAAGGAAGCAAGATATGAAAAGAAAACAAGCCTTGTTGCTTTATCTAGTGGGGACCCTTGGACAGATCTTACTGGTCAGTCTCCTTGTTTGGCTGCTGAGAACAGGAGGAGTTAGGGTTGATTATGGAAGTCCAATTGACCTCGTTACCCTTATATTAGGTGGCTTGTCGTCAGCCATTTGGGGAGGCTATGTTAGCATCCGCTATCATCACTCTAGTTTTAAACAGCTTGTCAGAGATTTTTTCCAAGTCAAACAGCCTCTCAGTAGCTATCTTTTAGTCCTCATTTTTATAGGTTTGGATTTTTTACCACTGGTCTTGAGTGGAGGGATGATTATTCAGGCTTGGTATCTCCCCATTATCTTATTTTGCAAAGCCCTTGTCTTTGGTGGTATCGAAGAAATCGGTTGGCGCTATTTTTTCCAGCCTGCTTTGCAAGAAAAGTTAACCTATCTAGTGTCCACGATCTTTACTTTTTTAGCTTGGTCACTATGGCATATCATCTATTTTTACATTGATGGGTCTCTGGCTACGATTCAGTTATTGCCTTTCTTGCTAGGCTTATTATGTAATTGTTTCATCTTATCCGCCATTTATTCAAAAACCAGAAGCCTTTGGCTTTGTGTCATGACCCATGCACTAATCAATGCTTTATCGCAACTGTCATCAACGGAGGAGAGCCTTTGGTTATCCCTTGTGATTAAGGTGTTGATAATCCTTCTTGCCATGAAAATTGCTAGTAGCAGTATGGAAAAAGTTAAATCCTAAGAGTAGTTATGTGACTGCTCTTTTTTTCCACTCAAATGACCTTGCCCATCTTTTTGAGGCATGTTATACTAGAAGGGTATTGTCAAAATTTTCTGACATTACAGGTGGAAAGGAGGTGCTAATGCCTTTTAAAAAAACAAAACACCTTGTTTTTTCCCGCTACCTAAGCCTGCTCTGTTTGCTTCTAGTTTTACTAGTAGCGTCAGTTTTTATAGCAGTGTCTTTAGGGGCGGTCACTATAGATATAGGTGATACCTATGGTGTCATCTTCAGTAAATTGGGGCTTCCGATGGCCAGTCATAACATAGCCAAACCACTTGAAGCTATTATCTGGAATATGCGAGTTCCTAGGGTTCTCCTGGGGTTAATAGTTGGTGCAGGTCTTTCCATGTCTGGGAGTGTCATGCAGTCAACCGTTAATAATCCGATTGCCGAACCCTATATCCTGGGAATCTCGGCAGGGGCAACTTTTGGAGCAACCTTGGCCATCATTTTAGGTCTTAAAGCTGTAGTAGGCTTGGGTGCCTTTGTGGGAGCTATCCTAGCGACGGTTCTTGTCCTAATCATTGCCTCTATGCAGGGGAGAGTGACCACATCTGGCCTGATTCTATCTGGAACGGTTGTTAATGCCCTCTTCATTGCCTTTGCCAATTTTATAATCTCTATTGGAGCGACAGCAGACAGTGTCATGACCATTAAGTTTTGGACCATGGGTTCATTGACAGGAACATCTTGGTCAGATTTGCTGCTTCCAGCAGTAGTGGTTGGTTTGGCCTTTCTCTTTTTCTCAACTCAGTATCGTGTCTTCAATGCCATGATGATGGGAGATGAGGCAGCTTTGACTTTAGGGATTCCACTTAAACTCTATTGGTATCTTTACATCGCCATTGTTGCGGTCATAACGGCTGTCTTGGTTGCTAGCTGTGGGATTATCGGTTTTGTCGGCTTGATTACCCCTCATATTGCTAGAAGTTTAGTCGGGACTAACTATCGTAAGCTTTTTCCTGTGGCAACGCTCTTAGGTTCCTTGTTTGTGGTTTGGGCAGACGTCTTGGCTAGAATCCTCGTTAAAAATGCAGAGCTACCGATCGGTATCTTTACTGCCTTAGTTGGCGCACCTTTCTTTATTTATATTGTGACTAGAAATCGTAGGAAGGTGGTTTAGACTTATGGATTTAAAGTGTCAGGATATTCATTATTCGATTGGAGAGAAAAAGATCCTAAACGGTGTCTCTCTAGAGGTTAAAGGTGGGCAATTCCAGACCATACTGGGACCAAATGGGAGTGGGAAATCAACCTTGCTTAAAACCATTTACCGCCAGTTGAAACCAGATAGCGGTCAGATTTTTCTTGATGGAAAATCCCTAGATCAGGTAAGCCTAAAGGACACTGCAAAAGAAATGGCCGTTGTGACACAGTTTAATACCCTTCAATTTGATTGTACGGTGGAAGAAATTGTCATGCTTGGCCGAACGCCCCATCTTTCCTTTCTGCAAAAAGAATCGGAGCGGGATCACGTCCTCGTTCAGGATGCCTTAGACAAGGTTGGCATGTCTGAAAAGAAGGCACGCTATTATTCGTCCTTATCAGGTGGCGAAAAACAAAGAGTCATCCTAGCGCGTGCCTTGGCTCAGGAACCCAAACTCCTTTTGTTGGATGAGCCTACCAATCATTTGGACATTAAGTATCAGTTGGAGATGTTGGCCTTGGTCAAGGAGCTAGGCATTAATGTTCTCGCAGTTCTCCACGATATTCAATTGGCCTGTCGTTTTTCAGATTATATCTACTTAATGAAAGGGGGTGAGATTGTTGCCCAAGGTGTCCCAAGGGATGCCGTAACCCCACAATCCTTGCAGGCGGTTTATGATGTTCAGAGTCGTATTACTTGGACGGATGACCAGCAGGCAATGATTCAGTATTTATAAGCCTAGGAAAGGAAGGCCTTATGAACAAGAAAACATTTCGTATCGCATTAATCGCTGCAGCAGTCCTCACATTGACAGCATGCAGTTCTACATATAAAAACAGCACATCATCGTCATCATCAGCAAAAGAAACGGTGAAAAAGACTAACTCAGAAACCCAGTATCCATTGACCGTCAAAACTTATGACGATAAAGGAACTGAGCTAGATCAAGTCTTCAAAAAGGCACCAGAAAAGGTTATTACCAACAACCTTTCATCAACTGAAATCTTGATTGAGCTTGGTTTGAAAGACAAAATTGTCGGTATGCTTAACCCTGACAATGAAGTAACCGATAAATATAAGGAAGACATTGCTTCAATCCAACATATCGGTGATAAGAAAACTATCTCTCAAGAAGCCATCTTGGCTTACGGACCAGATGTTCTTATTGGTCGTAACATGATGTTCTCAGACAAGTCAATGGGAACCATCAGTACATGGAACAGCAACGACATTCCTGTTTATACACAAAAAGCTTCTGTCTCAACAACCAAACAAGATTTGAATAATATCATCGAAGATGTTAAAAATATTGGTGACATTTTCAACGTTCAAGACAAGGCAGACAAGTATGCAGGACAACTTCAAAAGCGTATCGACGCTGTTAAAAAGAAAAACAAGTCTTCTGACAAAGACTTGAAGAAGGCTCTTATCATGTGTGCCTACAACGATGAGACCTTTGGAACTTACAAATCTGCCCTTCAAGAAAGTATGCTCAATCAGCTTGGTTATACCAATGTTGCGACAGGAACATCAGATTTGACTCTGGAAAATCTCGTGTCAATGGAACCAGAATTGATTATCTATGTAACCAGTGACCGCAATAAGGCCATGGACAAGGAAGCAACAGACAAGATGGAAAAGAACGCTGTTCTTGAAAATGTTCCAGCCGTTAAAAACAAGAAAATTATGACTATTTCTTATGATGAGCTTATGGATTATGGTCCATCTGTGATTGATTCTCTTGAAAAGGTTAATGACTTTGTTAATAAATAAAGACTTTGTCTGCCATGATATTCAGGTGACGATTGCTCTTCCTGAGTCCTATGATCCCAATAAGGCTTATCCAGTTGTTTTTCTGAACGATGGGCAGCTTGAGTATCTGGGAAAAATCGCAGATTCTGTTATCCTGGTTGGGCTTGAACCTCAGAATCGCTTGGATGATTTTACGCCATGGAAAGCTCAGGCTTTGAGACCTGGGAGCCCTGATTTTGGTGGTAAGTTAGCCAGCTATCATGACCATCTATTTGGCTATATTTTCAAAAGCATCGCACAGGAGTTTCGACTGGATGAAAGTCGTATGGCTTACGGAGGCTACTCGCTGGGTGGTTTGGCTGCGATTTCTAGTCTTTATAGCAGTGATAAGATGCCTTTTATCTTTTCCATTTGTGGATCCTTTTGGTATCCAGATTTTGTAGATTACTGTAAAGCCCACCAGCTTATTAATAAGTCTTGCTCGGTCTATTTACGTAACGGTTTGACCGAGGGGGCTAATCATAAGAATAGATTGGTCAAAGCTCCTAGTTATGCCAAAGAAGTACATGAATGCATCAAAAAACAGGGCGTGTCTACTTATTCAGCATTTGACCCCTACGGACATCATGACCATCTCCAAGAAAGATATGACGCTTTTTCGGATTGGTTGATTGAGCAGTGGCAACTCTGAAATGTTGATAGTGGTGAGTAGGAAAGAGATAACTTCAGTTGATGAGGTTATCTTTTTTTATAGCTCTAGTTCGAATAGCTGATTTTTGATGAGACAATGTATCTGATTTATAAATTTTGATTTAGTATTTTATGACTTGTCCATCAATCTCAATCAGTTGTATATTCTCATACAAGGGTGTAAAATCTTCTATATAAAGATAAAGAGGAATAAGTAATGGATTTAAAAGATTTTACTGAAACAGAACAAAAGCAAATCGAAAAAGGTTTGAGTACTGCCGAGATTTCTGACAAGGAAGCTGCTAAGAAGTTGCTTGCTCTCGTACCGCAAGAATGGATTAAACGCATTCCTTTCTTTGTCAGAGGGCATGCGACGACCAAGACGGTGGAGCGTGTAGCCAAGCAATATCCTGAACTCTACGCAGTAGCCAAACGCCAAGGGGACATTCCTGAAAAAGAGAGCGAAGAGTTGCGTAAAATCATGACAGGCATCTTTGAAGAAAAAATGAACAGACACAAGATTAAGTAAGATTTATAAAGATTGTGAACAATGCCATCTTTGGGTTGATGCAGATTAGGGTGCGATCTATCTGATTTATCATACCGTTACTGAGGAAAAATGAGCAAATTTATTTCAAAACAATCAGTCGCTATCTGGTATGCACTGTCTGCCCTTCTTGCTACATTTATAGTAGGGCAAGTTATCCTTTGCTTTTTCCCAGATAGGAGTAGTATGGGGGCCTCTCTACTGTTTATCCTAATGAACTTAATTCCCCTGATTATGGCGGCTATCTTTTCTCTTGTGTTGAGTGAAGTCAAATCCTTGGGCGATTTTTTCAAAAAAGTTTTTCTTCAAAAAGAAAGTCCCCTGTCCTGGATTCTAGCTATCTTCATTCCAGTCATCTATTATGGGATTTCAATCCTGCTCATTAATGTTCGCTTTACTGGGAACTCCCTCTTAGCCTTCTTCCTATATCTCCCCTGGACCTTTTTATATGGCGGTCTAGAAGAAGTCGGTTGGCGTTGGTTTTTACAAGATCATCTTTACTTTAGTAAGCACTTTATATCTAAAATGATTGTTCTTTCCATTGTCTGGTTCCTCTGGCATATCCCTATCTATCAACTTCCTTGGATTACAGCAGGTTCGTCCAACTATCTCATCTTTTACCTGATGATTTTAGGGAATACCTTTCTTTTGGGAGCTCTCAAAGAGTACTCGAAAGGAGCTGTTCCTTGTATTCTTGCCCATATGCTAATTGATAGTCTGGCTGTCCTTATGCTGGTTCAGAGTTCACTCACTCAGATTATCCTTCTGGTTATTTTCGAAATCCTAGTATCCTCTTGGCTGGTGGCTATAAGAAAATCATAAAAATAGAGTTTAACCTCTCACCCGATTTAGGTGAGAGCTTTTCTTTCCTATCTGTTGACATAATGACATAGTGTCATTTTTAGGAGGTGACTCGTTTGGCTTCATCATCTAAAGACTGAAAAAGAAGGCCAAGAGTTGCGTGAAATTATGACAGGCATCTTTTCAAGAAAAAATGAACAAACACAAGATTAAGTAATGTTGTATGAAAAGAGGTATAAGTCTGCAAACTTATACCTCTTTCTTATCTTTACTTCTTATTTGATTTGGATAGACTAATGGCAACCATTGTCGCACACAGGAAAAAGGCTGCTAGTAACCCTTTTGTAGTAGTCGTCATGAAAGGTTTATCAAAGACATAATAGTTATAGACAGAAAATCCCAGTCCAATAAGAGTTACAATAATCGACACAACAAATAGCGTCACCCATAATCTTCTTTGAGTCATCGTCAACCTCCTCTTTGTATCCGTTTTCTTTCTGCCTATAGTATAACATAAAAAACCTTAGCTAAATTCCATAGAGCGGTTCGGCTAAGGTTTTTCATTTTATTTCGTCAAGACAACCGTATCATTTGGATCATGGTCATCATCTTCAATAGTCAGTTGATTACCGTCGAGTTTATAGTATTTGGTGTCGTCACCGATTGTCAGACTTTGATTGTCAGAGTTAACTGTTACAGGCTTGCTTTCCTTCTCGCCATCTGCCTCGTCCTCTTCCCAAGTTCCAGTATTTCCAGAGATGGTAAGAGTAATGCGATCATTTTCGTCAGTCCCTTTATAGGTGCCATCTAGCCCTTCAGTTTGTTTAGAGGCTTCAGAACTTTGTGAAGATGAAACCTTACTTGAACTTTGTTGGGTGCTAGCAGAGCTTTCAGGTGTTTGAGCTTTCTGGTTTGAGCAGGCTGCTAAAAGACCAAGAACTGCCATAGAGGCAAGAGAAAGTGTGAGTTTTTTGGACAATGTCATAGGCTTGTCTCCTTTCTTTGATACCTTAAGTATAGCAAACGCTTACAAACAAACCAAGCAAAAAACTTTTTCTGAAAATGCTTGAAAATCACTCTTTCGGATTCTCAAAGGCATAATCTATTATCCCTATTTAAACTATGCTATACTGATAAAAAGCAAGAAGGAAGGTCCCTAATGACAACTACTAATCCACGTCGCCAGTGCGAGCGACTTTGGGCAGCCAATAAGTATCTGGTGCTAAGCCATTCGAACAAGATTTACTTGGAAATCCGTAACTATCTCAAGAATGAAGAGGTGAGTTTGGATCAGGTTCAAGCCTACATTGATCAAGCACTGGAAAGTCCTGAAAATCCTGGTCAGGTCGTCAATGCCTTCCAACATATCTGGGGGTATTTTAAGAAAAAGGCGACTGCCAGCGAAAAGGAAAAGTTTATGGCCCAACTGGATAGCTACGCAGCAGGCCAAATTCCTCAGCATTGTTTGGTGGAATCCGTCAAAGAGCTTCTCAGCAAGTATCCTAATCGCTATCTGGAGGAGTCAACCTTAATTAATGGGGGTTCAAAATGAGACTGTGGCATCAAGAATTGATTGCAAAACTCCCTCGTCAGCAATTATTAGGACAACACCGAGAATGTTGTGCCCTTCGTGGCAAGGGTTGGCAACGCAAACACGCTACGGTTAACTATGTTTTTGATTATTCTCCATATCGTCTGTTTAAATACCATGAGCTTATTATGCAAGAAATGACAAAACGTGGCTATTGTGTCAGCCCTGAGTGGTTAGACAAGGAGTATCGAGGCAAGCAGATGCCAGCCTATGATAAGCTTGAAGTGGAGGAGCTACCAGCCATCATTTATCCTGAGCATGATACCACCTATTTACAGGAATGTCTGGACAATCTCAAGCAAAAAGGAATCATCATCTAAAGGAGGAAAACGATGCATTTATTTAAGTGGCTAGTACCTAAAAAGAAAGCAGTAGAAGGCCTTGTCATGCGTATTTCGACAGCGGATCAGGTGGACTATGCGACGATTACAGACCCAAGTGACAGTGATATCTGGGATGCCTTGGTGCAACTCCCAGCATCCTACGATAGTCTCTATCTCACCTATGGCTATAAAAGATCAAGGAGCTTTATCTTCGTTGAATACGAGGATGACCAGTATCGTTTGGAACATGACACACCGGAGTTAGGACTAGAGTTGACCAATGTCGCTCGGGTATCCCAACAAGTTGCCAGAGACATCCTTATTCGCTTTTCAAAAGAGCACACAGTGTTTTTGGATGACCATTGGAAGCAAGAGAAAGTAAGGTAGTTCTATGGCCTACCTCACCCCAGAAACCAGACGAAAACGGCGAAAATCCTTGTGCTTAATTATCGAAATCATTTGTCTAGCTCATTTTGCAATTATTGTCCCTCGTGACCGAGTCTTTACCCCTGAAAAATGGGCTCATACACCAGATCATATGCGACACAAACTCATGTGGAGTTTTCACCGTCAGTATCAGCTTGAGAGCATGACGAGAGAAGAAGTGGAGAAGCTCTTGGGCAAGGGTGATGACCTTCAAGGAAGTGCTGAGTACAAGCTGAAGGACGATTGGATTGGTGGCTGGCGTGTTTACCATATTGACTATGAGCAAAACCGTGTGATTCGTGCCAAAGAAACCTGGCAAGATTGGTGAGAATGAGCTTTCTCTTCCACTAAAAGTAGTATAATGAAAATATAGAGGTATACGCTTTCAAAAAGGTCAAAACTGTCTTTTGACTAGAAGAGGAGGACAAACTCATGACCCTATTTATGTCTAAACTGATGAGCAGTGTTCTGGAATTGCTTATAGTCTCTATCATTCCTTTTATCACTTGGCTGATTTGGAGCAGGAAAAAGGTCGGTTTCTTTGACTGGATTGGGTTGAAGAAAGTTGAGAGTCAGCAGAAAAGGCAATTACTACTGAGCATTTTAGGTATTAGTCTACTTTTTCTTCTTTTTTCAATTATCGTCTTCGCTTGGTTCGACTCTAGTCAAACGGCCACAGCAGCTTTTTCTGGAAAGGGCATTGGAGCCCTTCCAGCCATCTTATCCTACGCTATCTTAGGGACTGCCTTGCCAGAAGAAATCTTCTTTAGAGGTTTTCTTTTGAAAAGGTTGCAAGGAAAACTAGGATTCCTAGGGGCCAATCTGGTTCAGTCTTTCTTATTTGGCCTCATCCATGCACTTATGTTTATCCAATTAACTGGTTACCTAAAAGCTATGGCTATCATGGCCTTTATCAGTCTCATAGCTTACATTCTTGGTGCTATCAATGAGAAAAAAGCAAGTGGCTCTATCCTTCCAAGTGTCTTTATACATGCCTTGGCCAATACGGTTGTAGGGCTGCTCTTTGCCTTCTCCCTCATTTAGATAAAACTATATAGAAGAAACTTATCATGGATGAATTAAAAGAAATCAAACTTAAAAATTATCAGTACTTAAATGAGGTTGCTATCAAGGGGGAGACGCTCTTCACGGGATCATCTCTCATGGAGCTTTTTCCCATTTGTGAAATCGCTAGGAGTAGAGGTGTTGACGACATCATCTACAATCGAGGCATCAGCGGCCTGAATACGGATGAATTTCTCCAGCATATCCATCCCCTACTTTTGGATATGCAACCGAGCAAGGTGTTTATCAATATCGGTACCAATGACATGACCGAGGAGTCTTATGGAGACCAATGGTTCCAGCATATGACTGCAAACATCAGGCAGATTATGGAGCAAACACAAGCTGTCTTGCCCCATACCAAGATTTACCTCATGGCTTTCTACCCAGCCAATCTTCATTTGTCTTGGCAGACCAAGGCTTCAATCCAGTGGATGAAACTGCGGACACCTGAAAATCTTGACCGTTGTAACCAGGCTCTTGAGGAAATTGCCCAAACCTATGGCTGCCACTTTATTAATTGTAATGCTGAGCTGGTCAATGATAGGAAAGAGCAGAAGGCTGAGCACACCTATGACGGTGTCCACCTTTATGCCAATGCTTACTTAAAAGTCTTTGAAGCTCTCGAACCCTACCTCTTGAATTAAGAAAATATGAGAGAATTTCCAGTTCTTACTCGCTTTTTTCCCTTGATTACAGTACAATAGACGTCAAAAGTGAAAAATTGAAATGAGGTATCCCTATGTGGAAATGGTTTAAACGACTCATTGTCCTCGTCATTGTGGTCTTTTTTGCAGTGGCGGCTCTACTCATTCCGGACAAAATTGACAGTCAGGACCAATTAAAAAATGTATCAACACAAACATCTCTTGCCGATCTAGCCCAGGCTGGTATTGGTGGGGCGTCCCTCTCATCAGGTGGGGGTTCAACCGAGATTAATCTTGATAGTAATCAGTTTCGTCAAATCCTAAAAGCAAGCATGGCTGATTCTAATGACGAGACTTTGCTAAACAGTACTGTAGAGTTGAATGATTCTTATCTGACAGCTAAGCTACCGGTGTCTCTTGGACCTATCGAATCAACATTCAGCCTTGATTTCACGGTCAGCACTAACAAGGAAGTCATCCTACTAGACTTGGCAGGTGCCCACCTGGGTCGCCTCCCTGTACCTAAATCACTGGTTCTGCCTTATCTCAAGAAGAGTATTGCCCAGTCAAGCAGTGGTGTTCGCATGGTTAACAACCAAATTCAGCTCAAGCTTCCTGAAATCGGCTACGAAATTGAGCAAGCCACTGTGACCAATGGCAAGATGAAGGTCAAGCTTAACATTCCGATTTCCTTGCCAACCAGTTGGTAATTCAAGAGAAATCTATCAAGCCATGATAAGTCAAAACAAGTCCATAGTCTGGACTTGTTTTTTGATGCCTTCATTTCTAAACTAAGAAAGTTGAAAAATTCTTGAAATAATACGTTTACATCTCCCAATCCCCTAGAAAATGGGGGGTCCTGTGCTATCATTAGACTGTAAAAATGATAAGCGTCTGACACTCATTGCAAAAAGAGTTAAGTCAAAGAGTTTTAGGATAATAGTTAGGAGGAACAAATGGACGCTTTAAAATATATCACACCCAAATTTTTCACCACTATCAAGGATTATTCCAAGGGACAGTTCATCAAGGACCTGATTGCAGGTGTTATAGTGGCTATCATTGCCCTGCCCTTGTCGATTGCTCTAGCGATTGCCTCTGGTGTTAATCCCGAACAAGGTCTATACACAGCAGTGGTTGCAGGCTTTTTTATTTCCTTTTTAGGAGGTAGCCGAGTTCAGATTGGTGGACCTACCGCAGCCTTCGTTGTCATCATCTATGGCATCATCGCCCAGTATGGCATGGCGGGTCTGACTGTTGCCACGCTCATGGCGGGACTCATGCTTATTATCATGGGGCTCCTGCGTTTTGGCGACCTGATTAAATTCATTCCCAAAACCATCACACTGGGCTTTACCTTGGGGATTGCCGTTGGGATTGTGGCTGGACAGATTAAGGATTTTCTAGGCCTTGAGATGAAGTCCGTGCCAGCTGAGTTTCTGGAAAAGATGATTGCCTATGGAGAGCATCTTTCGAGTATTAGTTGGGCGACTCTAGCTATCGGTATTTTAGCCCTGCTCATTCAAATCTTTTGGCCACGCCTTTCTCAGAAAATTCCGGGTTCTCTGGTTGCTATCTTTGTGACCACAGCCATCGTAGCTTTTGGTCATCTCCCAGTCAAAACCATTGGTGACCTTTACACCATCAAGTCGGGACTCCCAAGTTTTACGGTTCCTGATCTATCATTTTCTTTGATTCGTCAAATGATTTCGCCAGCCTTCACCATTGCCATACTGGCAGCCATTGAATCGCTACTTTCTTGTGTGGTTTCAGATGGCATGATTGGTGGTAATCACCGCTCTAATGCAGAATTGGTCGGCCAAGGTGTTGGGAATATCATGTCAGCCCTCTTTGGCGGGATTCCGGCAACGGGTGCTATTGCCCGTACCGCAGCCAACGTCAAAAATGGCGGACGAACACCAGTAGCAGGTATGGTTCATGCCTTCACCTTGCTTCTGATTTTACTCTTCCTCATGCCTTACGCCTCATTGATTCCTATGACCTGTCTGGCCTCAATCCTAATGATTGTCGGGTATAACATGAGTGGTTGGCGTACAGTTGGTCGTATGATCAAACGTGCCCCTAAGAGTGATGTGGCGGTCCTGCTAGTGACCTTTATCCTAACCGTTTTCTTTGACCTAGTGGTTGCCATCGAATTTGGTATGGTCCTAGCAGCCTTCCTCTTCCTCAAACGCATGTCCGATGTGGCTCAAATCCGTCAGTGGGTGGACAAGGAAAATCTGGACGATCCAGTTTTGTCCGAGGATAGCGACTTGAAACAAGTTCCTAAAAACGCTGTCGTCTATGAAGTTTTTGGTGCCCTCTTCTTTGGCGCAGCCAATAACTTCTTGAATGTGATCAATGATGAAACTAAGAATGTTCTCATCCTACGCATGCGAAACGTTCCAGCCATGGATATCTCAGGTCTAGATGCCCTTGAAGAAACCCTGGCCATTTGTCAAAAACGTGGCATGACCTTGCTTCTTTCTCACGTTAATGCTCAACCCTACCGAGTGCTTGAAAAATCAGGCTTTATCCAAACTATTGGACCAGACCATATCTGCGAGTCGACCGATCAAGCCCTTGAAAAAGCAGCAGCACTAGCATAAGAAACCTAGACAAATGTTTTTAATACAAGAAGAAAAAGCCAGTTCAACTGAACTTGGCTTTTTAAAATAGAAACAAAGACAGCGTTTACAAATTTTGTTGTGAATTTTCAGATATTATTGTAAAATATTAGAAAAAAGCATAAGGAGATTCTTAAATGAGCGACTTAGTTTTAGGACTTGATATCGGTATAGGTTCTGTTGGTGTAGGTATCCTTAATAAAGTGACGGGAGAAATTATCCATAAGAACTCACGCATTTTCCCAGCAGCTCAAGCGGAGAATAATGTAGAACGTAGAATAAATCGTCAAGGAAGACGATTGACACGACGTAAAAAACATCGTAGAGTTCGTTTAAATCATTTATTTGAAGAAAGTGGCTTAATCACTGATTTTACAAATGTTTCAATCAATCTTAACCCATATCAATTGCGAGTTAAGGGTTTGACCGATGAATTGTCTAATGAAGAATTGTTTATCGCTCTTAAAAATATGGTGAAACACCGTGGGATTAGTTACCTTGATGATGCCAGTGATGACGGGAATTCATCAGTAGGCGACTATGCACAAATTGTCAAAGAAAACAGTAAACAATTAGAGACAAAAACACCAGGCCAGATTCAATTGGAACGCTACCAAAAATATGGTCAATTACGTGGTGATTTCACAGTCGAAGAAGATGGAAAAAAACATCGCTTAATTAATGTCTTTCCCACATCAGCTTATCGAGCAGAAGCACTGAGAATACTGCAAACTCAACAAGAATTTAATCCACAGATTACCGATGAATTTATTAATAGTTATCTCCAAATTCTAACTGGAAAACGTAAATATTATCATGGACCAGGTAATGAGAAATCAAGAACTGACTATGGTCGTTATAGAACATCTGGAGAAACTTTAGACAATATTTTTGGAATTCTAATTGGGAAATGTACATTTTATCCGGAAGAGTATAGAGCAGCAAAAGCATCCTACACGGCTCAAGAATTCAATTTGCTAAATGATTTGAACAATCTAACCGTTCCAACAGAAACCAAGAAGTTGAGCGAAGAACAGAAGAATCAAATCATTACCTATGTCAAAAATGAAAAGGCGATGGGTCCAGCGAAACTCTTTAAATATATCGCTAAACTACTTGCTTGCGATGTTGCGGATATCAAGGGATATCGTATCGACAAATCAGACAAACCAGAAATTCATACTTTCGAAGCCTACCGAAAAATGAAGACACTTGAAACTATTGATGTTGAGCAAATGGAGAGAGAAAAGCTTGATAAGTTAGCCTATGTCTTAACATTAAATACGGAGAGGGAAGGTATCCAAGAAGCGATAGAGCATGAGTTTGCTGATGGTACCTTCAGTCAGGAACAAGTTGACGAATTGGTTCAATTCCGCAAATCAAATAGTTCCATTTTTGGAAAAGGCTGGCATAATTTTTCTGTCAAGTTGATGATGGAATTAATCCCAGAATTATATGCGACGTCAGAAGAACAAATGACTATTTTGACACGACTAGGAAAACAAAAAAGAACTTCGTCTTCAAATAAAACCAAATATATTGATGAGAAACAATTAACTGAAGAAATCTACAATCCTGTTGTTGCTAAGTCTGTTCGCCAAGCTATAAAAATCGTAAATGTGGCAATCAAAGAGTATGGTGATTTTGACAATATTGTCATCGAAATGGCTCGAGAAACGAATGAAGATGATGAAAAGAAAGCTATTCAAAAGATTCAAAAAGCTAATAAAGATGAAAAGGATGCAGCCATGTTTAAGGCTGCCAACCAATATAATGGAAAGGCTGAATTACCACATAGTGTTTTCCATGGTCATAAGCAATTAGCGACTAAAATCCGTCTCTGGCATCAGCAAGGAGAACGTTGCCTTTATACTGGTAAAACAATTTCAATCCATGATTTGATAAATAATCCTAATCAATTTGAAATAGATCATATTTTACCTCTCTCTATTACCTTTGATGATAGCCTTGCCAATAAGGTTTTGGTTTATGCAACTGTTAACCAAGAAAAAGGACAACGAACACCTTACCAGGCATTAGATAGTATGGATGATGCATGGTCTTTCCGTGAACTAAAAGCCTTTGTCCGTGAGTCGAAAACACTTTCAAACAAGAAAAAAGAATACCTTCTTACGGAAGAGGATATTTCAAAATTTGATGTTCGAAAGAAATTTATTGAACGAAATCTTGTAGATACAAGATACGCTTCAAGAGTTGTCCTCAATGCCCTTCAAGAACACTTTAGAACTCGCAAGATTGATACAAAAGTTTCCGTGGTTCGCGGGCAATTCACATCTCAATTGAGACGCCATTGGGGAATCGATAAGACTCGTGATACCTATCATCACCATGCTGTAGATGCATTGATTATTGCTGCTTCAAGTCAGTTGAATTTGTGGAAAAAACAAAAGAATACTCTTGTAAGTTATTCAGAAGACCAACTACTTGATATTGAAACAGGTGAACTTATTAGTGACGATGAGTACAAGGAATCTGTATTTAAAGCCCCTTATCAACATTTTGTTGATACATTGAAGAGTAAAGATTTTGAAGACAGTATCTTGTTCTCATATCAAGTGGATTCTAAGTTTAATCGAAAGATTTCTGATGCAACAATTTACGCAACAAGAAAAGCGAAATTAGATAAAGAGAAAAAAGAATACACTTATACTTTGGGGAAAATAAAAGATATCTATGCTTTAGGGACAAAAACTCCTTCTAAAACGGGATTTTATAAGTTTTTAGATTTATACAAAAAGGATAAATCCCAATTCTTAATGTATCAGAAGGATAGAAAAACTTGGGATGAAGTAATAGAGAAGATATTGGAACAATATCGACCATTTAAAGAAAAGGACAAAAATGGAAAAGAGGTTGATTTTAATCCTTTTGAAAAATATAGAATTGAAAATGGACCTATTCGCAAGTATAGTCGAAAAGGCAATGGTCCTGAAATCAAGAGTCTTAAATACTACGATAATCTCCTAGGAAGATTTGTTGATATAACTCCCTCAGAAAGTAAAAATCCTGTAGCTTTACTATCTTTGAATCCTTGGAGAACAGATGTATACTACAATACAGAAACAAGAAAATATGAATTCTTAGGATTAAAGTATGCAGATTTGTGTTTCGAAAAAGGAGGTTCTTACGGTATTTCAAAAGTTAAGTATAATAAAATAAGAGAGAAAGAAGGAATTGGTAAGAATTCAGAATTTAAGTTTACACTGTATAAGAATGATTTTATTTTAATTAAGGATACTGAAACAAATCGCCAACAAATCTTTAGATTTTGGTCTCGTACTGGGAAGGATAATCCAAAAAGTTTTGAAAAGCATAAAATAGAATTAAAACCTTATGAAAAAGCAAGATTCGAGAAGGGAGAAGAACTTGAGGTATTAGGAAAGGTACCACCTTCTTCTAATCAATTGCAAAAGAATATGCAGATAGAAAATCTATCAATGTATAAAGTAAGAACAGATGTCCTAGGAAATCAGCATATCATCAAAAATGAGGGTGATAAGCCTAAGCTAGATTTTTAATATTAATTGTTAAAAAGTGTTGCAATTATAGTTATCATATACTATAATTATCGTGTAAGGGACGCCTTACACAGTTACTTAAATCTTGCAGAAGCTACAAAGATAAGGCTTCATGCCGAAACCAACACCCTGTCATTTTATGGCAGGGTGTTTTCGTTATTTAAAAGGAGAAGAAATGACTTGGAGAGTTGTACATGTCAGTCAAAGTGAGAAGATGCGCTTAAAGCTTGATAACCTGTTAGTGCAAAAGATGGGACAAGAGTTTACGGTGCCACTTAGTGATATTTCGATAATAGTTGCTGAAGGTGGGGATACAGTTGTTACTCTTCGATTATTAAGTGCCCTAAGTAAATATAATATTGCCTTGGTTGTCTGTGATAATGAACATTTACCAACAGGGATTTATCACTCGCAAAATGGGCATTTTAGAGCTTATAAGCGCTTGAAAGAGCAGATGGACTGGTCTCAGAAACAAAAGGACAAGGCATGGCAGATTGTGACTTACTATAAAATCAATAACCAAGAGGATGTCCTAGCCATGTTTGAAAAAAGTCTGGATAACATTAGACTACTTTCAGACTATAAAGAGCAGATAGAACCAGGTGATAGAACGAATAGAGAGGGACATGCTGCCAAGGTCTACTTTAATGAACTTTTTGGTAAACAATTTGTCAGAGTAACCCAGCAAGAAGCAGATGTTATCAATGCTGGCTTAAACTATGGTTATGCTATCATGAGGGCTCAGATGGCTAGAATAGTGGCGGGTTATGGTTTAAATGGTCTATTAGGAATCTTCCATAAAAATGAATATAATCAGTTTAATTTGGTTGATGACTTGATGGAGCCATTTAGACAAATTGTAGATGTTTGGGTTTACGATAATCTAAGAGATCAGGAATTCCTTAAGTATGAATATAGGTTGGAATTGACAGATTTGCTCAATGCTAAAATCAAATATGGCAAAGAGACATGTTCAGTGACAGTTGCTATGGACAAATATGTTAAAGGTTTTATCAAATATATTTCGGAAAAAGATAGTAGTAAATTTCACTGCCCAGTGGTATCAAGTTTAGAGTGGAGAAAATAAGATGAGGTATGAAGCGTTGAGATTATTATGTTTTTTTGATTTGCCAATGGAATCCAAGGATGAAAAAAGAATATATCGTAATTTTCGTAAAGAATTAATTTCAAATGGATTTGAAATGTTACAATTTTCGGTCTACTATCGCACTTGTCCTAATAGAAGCTTTGCAAATAAATTTTATAAGAAGCTAAAGATGAGCAATCTACCTGCTGGAAATGTGAGACTGTTGGCGGTTACTGAAAAGCAATTTTCAGAGATGACATTAATCATAGGTGGCAAAACTAAGCAAGAAGAAATCGTCAGTGATAATAAGTTGGTGGTTATATGAAATTTTTTGTACAACATCCTTACAAGGAACGTATTGAAGTGAATATTGGTGCAATCACACAAATTGTTGGTCAGAATAAAGAACTCAAATATTATATCTGGCAGATTTTGAGCTGGTATTTTGGTGGAAAAAAATACTCAAGTGAGGATTTAAGTATTTTTGATTATGAGGAGCCTACTATACTTGATGAGACTGGAGAAATAGTGAAACGAAGCAGTTATCACTATATCGACATTTCAAGTTTTAAGGATTTACTTGAGCAGATGGAATATAAGAAAGGAACACTTGCTCAGGGTTACCTTAGTAAAATTGTCAATCAGGTTGATGTTGTAGCCTATTTGGAGAAAATAAATGAACAAGTTGAGCTCATAGAAGGAGCGATAAATCAGCATATAAACTTAAACAGCGGTCAGGTGGAATACCATTTAGAGAATCAACCTCTGACACTAGATCAACTACTTTCAAAAAACTTTAGTCCATTTTTTGCCATTGAGAACAAGAATTTATCTTTTGAATGGGTTTCAAATACTGATAAACTATTCCTCTTTTTAGAAATGTTAAACCGTCTTCTGTCACAAACAACAGAGAAATATCTCATTGTTCTAAAAAATATTGAAAGCTTTGTCTCAGAGGAGTCCTATGATAGTTTTTATAATGAGATTGGTCGGCTAGTCAAAAAGTATCCAAACCTAACCTTTATTTTATTTCCAAGTGACCAAGGCTATTTAAAGATTGATGAAAAGAGTAGTAGGTTCGTCAATATTTTATCTGACCAGGTGGAGCATTTGTACGATATTGAGTTTATGTATGAAAGGGTAAAGAAACATTATCCAAGTAATAATTTCCCAACGAGAGAGGGTTTTAGGAAATCCTTAGAGAATGTGACGCCTTATTTATTGACAAAAATGGTGAGACAACCTAGTCTCTCACTTGTTGATTCTGTAATTTTGAGTATACTAAATCAGTTGTTTCAATTTAATTACCGTATAAGATATTCACAAACTCCTGATGAGGAGCTATTGCATAGATATTTAGAAAGTAAGAATTGACAAGTACAGTGATTGATTCTATAATCACTATGTGGGTATAAAAACGTCAAAATTTCATTTGAGGTTTTTGTACTCTCAAGATTTAAGTAACTGTACAACCGCTACAGACCTTCAAGAGATGAGTTCTACGTTTTTGTACTCTCAAGATTTAAGTAACTGTACAACAAAATATGGAGTATTACAGCCCAACTTCAAGTTTTTGTACTCTCAAGATTTAAGTAACTGTACAACTCGTTCCCTCGTTCTCTGGGATGTATCTGTGTTTTTGTACTCTCAAGATTTAAGTAACTGTACAACCTCCTAACTAACTAGACGCTTAAGAGCTCTGTTTTTGTACTCTCAAGATTTAAGTAACTGTACAACCACTTCGACAGCGAACAAAGAGAAACGCTGTTTTTGTACTCTCAAGATTTAAGTAACTGTACAACCCAATATTACAAACCTTACCATTAAGCGCGTTTTTGTACTCTCAAGATTTAAGTAACTGTACAACAATCTATTATTAAAGCTTTAGGTCTTGATTGTTTTTGTACTCTCAAGATTTAAGTAACTGTACAACAAGTTAAAGCTGTTATTTCTGCGTTGCGTGGTTTTTGTACTCTCAAGATTTAAGTAACTGTACAACACATGACACGGTGGGGCTATGGGTGCACGTGTTTTTGTACTCTCAAGATTTAAGTAACTGTACAACCTTTAAGTAGTTTTTGGGTTTTAGGGTCAAGTTTTTGTACTCTCAAGATTTAAGTAACTGTACAACAATGGAAGGAGATTGGTGGAACTATGAAATGTTTTTGTACTCTCAAGATTTAAGTAACTGTACAACCTTGCTTGACCTACAAGCAAGACTAGAAGTGTTTTTGTACTCTCAAGATTTAAGTAACTGTACAACCATTGACTTTGTATCAAGGAATCAACTATTGTTTTTGTACTCTCAAGATTTAAGTAACTGTACAACTTTTCTACGGAGAGCAGTTGTTCTTTGAATGTTTTTGTACTCTCAAGATTTAAGTAACTGTACAACAAACTGTATCGAAACAAGCTAGAACGTTGTGTTTTTGTACTCTCAAGATTTAAGTAACTGTACAACAAACAATTGCAAAACCATCTTACGTTAAAAGTTTTTGTACTCTCAAGATTTAAGTAACTGTACAACCATTGACTTTGTATCAAGGAATCAACTATTGTTTTTGTACTCTCAAGATTTAAGTAACTGTACAACCTGTAGAGACCGCATTGGAATCTACGCTGAGTTTTTGTACTCTCAAGATTTAAGTAACTGTACAACTCATACTTCCTCTTTCTATTGCTTTTATTGGTTTTTGTACTCTCAAGATTTAAGTAACTGTACAACTTAAAGTGCGTTTTCGGAAACGTTGGCACAGTTTTTGTACTCTCAAGATTTAAGTAACTGTACAGCGGTCTATCCAAACGCTAATATTATTATACCGTTTTTGTACTCCAAGATTTAAGTAACTATCCAGGTTGATTGATTCAACTAAAAAAGCCAGTTCAACTGAACTTGGCTTTTTAAAATACGCGATATACATAAGGGTTGTCAGGCTGACCGACCTCTTTGACCTCAGTTAAATTGAGGACAGGCAGGCTCTGTTTAAGATTTTGATAGTAATCCACAGTGATGGTACCAGTGACTTTTACCCAGGTATTGTCCTTAAAGGTTTGGTCACTTCCTGTCGTCGCCAATCCGTAAACACCTGAATCGGCGATACAGTGGATAATTCCGAAACGGAAGATGAACTGATAACCCTTGGTTTGTGGGTCATTGTAGACAAAGCCGGTATAGGTGACCTTCTTGCCCACAAAATCGTTAGGATAGAGGTAGATGAGCTCCATGACTTCCATGTAATTTTCTGTGGTAATCTGTATGGTCTCACGTCCCTTGTACTTGGCTAGCTCTCTGGTCATTTCCTTCTCATAAGCTGAGGAGGTGAAGTAGGAGCTGGTGTCTGGCTTCAAGTACTGAATAGTCGTTCCCTCTTGGTCGGCCTGATTAGGATCGCTCCCTGCCGCCAGTGGAAAATGATAGCCCTTAGCTGACACGGTATTGGCGTCCAAGGTTACTGTTGGCACCAAGAGCCCCGTGAGGACTGGAAAGGCCAAGAGAACGATGCTGGCTACCTTGGCTACTCGACCTGACAAATGCGAGTGAACCTTCATCTGTTTCATCCAAACAATGAGTTGAACCACAGCAAGGATAAAGGACAGCACCATGGAAATGTAGGCCAAGTAGGAGTAGTGGATGTTAATGTACTGGTTGAGCTTGCCAGAAACTTGCAAGTACATGACGAGCTCAAAATACCCAGATAAGATGAGAAAACGTAACATTAAATCACCCCCAATAGCAGACAGTAAATGATTGTCACCAGACTTGCGGTTCCTACGAAGAGACCAACAAAGCGTGTCTTAAACTGGTGTTTCATCATAATCAAGTTCTTGATATCAACCATAGGACCAATGATGAGAAAGGCAACCGTTGGTGCCACTCCGAAACTAGAGAGCAGCGAAGCCCCGATAAAGGCATCGGCCTCTGAACAAAGCGAGAGGATGAAGGCCAAGAGCATCATGATCAGGATAGCTGTCACTGAATTATGACCGATGGTTGTGAGGATTCGGGTTGGTAGGTAGGTCTGCATACTTGCAGCCACCAAGCCCCCGAAAATCAAGTAACGCCCAGTGTCAAAGAACTCGTCAACCGCATGAACCAGGGCTTGAAAGACTTTCTTACCAGCTGACAAACCACTATAGTCGTGAACATGACTAGCCTTACGATTGTCCTTGAGAATCTGATCATCCACTACAAAGCCCAGCAAGATTCCCAAAATCATGGCAATCAAGAAAGCCCCAAGGAAACGTAAAATTACGTAGTACCAAGAGTTCCCAAAGGCTGTGTATGTCGCAAAGAGAACAACTGGATTAATGATAGGAGCAGTTGCCATGAAAGGAATAGCCGTGTAGCTAGGCACTTTTTTCTCTAAAAAGCGCGTGATAATTGGAACAATCCCACACTCACAAGAAGGGAAAATAAAACCAATCAGGGTTCCAAAGAGAATAGCCAAGACCTTGTTTTTAGGAAGGAAGTTTTGGACCTTTTCAGGAGTCACAAAGACCTCGATAAAGCCAGATAGGATACTTCCCAGTAAAACAAAGGGCAGGGCTTCGATAATAATCGATAGAAAAACTGCCAGAAGCTGCAGAACGCTATCTGGTAGTTGATGAAAAATAGCCATAAAAATTATTTCTTCTTATCTTCTTGAAGACGTTTGTCCTTCTTAGGATCAGTTCCCGCCTTTTCAAAATCAGGGATAGCCGCAAAAGATGCCATCATGCTTTCAAGTTCATTTGTTTTTTTCTGAATAACTGCCATAAAAAGCCTCCGAGTTAATTAAGATACTAAGGGCGTTATTTCTGACAGAAAATTAGGGCATCAGACGAAGAAGCTCTGCTTCTAGGAAGATGCATCTATTTTCCGAAAGAAATAGCCCGAGTTCAGTTACAAAAGATACTAAGGGCGTCATTCCGAAAGAAATAGCCCCTAACAATAGGTTTACTTTTCTATTATACTACCTCTTGCTTAAAAATTCTCGCTTCAGCTACAAGGTTTTCTGCCCAAGCAAATCTCCTCTCGTGGTATAATATAGTTTATGGAAAATCGTAATTTAGAGACATTGGCTCAGGAATTGGGCCTAAAAAAACAACAAGTTGAAACTGTTTTAGAATTGACCGCAGAAGGCAATACCATTCCCTTTATCGCCCGTTACCGTAAGGAAAAAACAGGCAATCTGGATGAAACGCAAATCAAGGCCATCATTGATATGGACAGGTCCTTGACTGCTCTTCAAGACCGTAAGGAAACAGTTCTTGCCAAGATTGAGGCTCAGGGCAAATTGACCGATCAACTCAAGGCAGCTATTGAAGCCGCTGAAAAACTGGCAGATGTGGAAGAACTCTACCTTCCCTATAAGGAAAAACGCCGCACCAAGGCGACGGTTGCCCGTGAAGCAGGTCTCTTCCCCTTGGCTCGTCTTATCCTGCAAAATAGTCCAAACCTCAAGTCTGAAGCTGAAAAGCTGACATCTGAAGCCTTTCCAACAGCTGATAAGGCTCTTGCTGGTGCTGTGGATATTTTGGTTGAGGCCTTTTCTGAGGACAATAGCTTACGCTCTTGGACCTACAACGAAATCTGGAACAACAGTGATATCACTTCAACCCTCAAGGATCAATCGCTGGATGAAAAAGAAACTTTCAAAATCTACTATGATTTTGAAGACAAGGTGTCTAAACTTCAAGGTTACCGTACCTTAGCCCTTAACCGTGGGGAGAAACTAGGCGTTATTAAGGTGGCCTTTAAGCACAATCTTGAGAAAATGCACCGTTTTTACAGTGCCCGTTTCAAACAAAAAAACGACTATATCGAGGAAGTTATCAACCAATCTCTCAAGAAGAAAATCATCCCAGCCATGGAGCGTCGTATCCGTAGCGAGTTGACTGAAGCAGCAGAAGATGGTGCTATTCAACTTTTCTCTCAAAATCTTCGAAGCCTTCTTTTAGTATCACCACTTAAAGGTAAGATGGTACTTGGTTTTGACCCTGCCTTTCGTACAGGGGCTAAGTTGGCCGTGGTTGACCAAACTGGTAAGCTCATTACAACGCAAGTGATCTATCCAGTAGCTCCAGCAAGTCAGGCTAAAATCGCACAGGCTAAAAAAGACTTGGCTGACCTCATCAAAAAGTATGCCATTGAGATTATTGCGATCGGTAATGGAACAGCAAGCCGTGAAAGTGAAGCTTTTGTGGCAGAAGTCCTCAAGGATTTCCCAGAAACTTCTTATGTCATTGTCAATGAAAGTGGTGCCTCTGTCTACTCTGCATCAGAGTTGGCCCGCCATGAGTTTCCAGATTTGACGGTCGAAAAACGCTCTGCCATTTCTATTGCCCGTCGTCTCCAAGACCCATTGGCCGAGTTGGTTAAGATTGACCCTAAATCAATCGGAGTAGGCCAATACCAGCATGATGTTAGTCAGAAGAAACTGTCTGAAAATCTTGATTTCGTCGTTGATACCGTGGTTAACCAAGTCGGTGTCAATGTCAATACGGCAAGTAGTACCCTCTTGTCACACGTGTCAGGACTCAACAAGACCATCTCTGAAAATATCGTTGCCTACCGTGAGGAAAATGGTGAGATTGCATCGCGTGCTGAAATCAAAAAGGTCCCACGTCTCGGTGCCAAAGCCTTCGAACAAGCAGCTGGTTTCCTCCGTATCCCAAATGCCAAGAATATCTTGGATAATACAGGGGTCCACCCAGAGTCTTACCCAGCGGTAAAAGACCTCTTCAAGCAGTTGGATATTACAGATTTGGACGACTCTGCCAAAGAGAAATTGAAGGCTCTTAATCTTAAAGAAACAGCGGAAGAGCTGGGGCTTGGTCAGGAAACCCTTAAAGATATCATCGCTGACCTTTTGAAACCAGGTCGTGACCTCCGTGATGATTTTGAAGCACCAGTGCTTCGTCAGGATGTTCTTGAACTCAAAGATTTGTCAGTAGGACAAAAACTTGAAGGAACAGTCCGAAATGTTGTGGACTTTGGTGCCTTTGTGGATATCGGTGTCCATGAGGATGGCCTTATCCATATCTCTGAGATGAGCAAGAGCTTCGTTAACCACCCAAGCCAGGTCGTTTCTGTTGGGGATTTGGTTACCGTGTGGGTATCAAAAGTTGATTTGGAGCATGAAAAACTCAACCTCTCCTTGGTGAATCCACGTGAATCTAACTGATTATGTTAAGACTGTTTCTATAGAAGATTTTGGCTGGGAATTTAAGCATCAAGCCTTGTGGAACAAGCGTCTCCGGACCACTGGAGGGCGGTTCTTTCCCAAGGATGGACACTTAGATTTCAATCCAAAACTCTATGAGGAACATGGTCTTGAGACCTTTCGAAAAATCGTCCGCCACGAGCTTTGTCATTATCACCTTTATTTTCAAGGTAAGGGCTACAAGCATGTTGATAGAGATTTTAAGGACTTACTAGCCAAGGTTGAAGGCCTTAGATACGCTCCAAAGATGCAAGGTCAAAAGGAGAAGTACTACCTCTATCAGTGCCAATCTTGTGGTCATATCTACCGTCGCAAACGCCGTGTCAATACACAGAAGTTTGGATGCGGTCTGTGTCGAGGCAAGCTCATTTTTCTAAATCAGTCCTAGGGCTGATTTTTTTAATTTAAAAAAATCATATAATTAAATCAAAGAAATGATGGGAGAAGAAGACCATGTCAAATCGTTTTTATAAAACACGAAAAAATAGACTCGTCGCCGGTGTTGTTGCAGGTTTGGCAGATAAGTTTGGTTGGGACCTAGCTTTGGCTCGTATCTTGGCTGTTATTCTAATGGTTTCAACGCAGTTTGGAATCTTTCTATACTTGGTTTTAGCCTTTCTCCTTCCTTACAAAGAAGATATTTATCCCGAAATCAAACTCAAGGATGGACGTAAACGTAAAAACGCTGAACCTGTCGAAGACGAGTGGAATTGGTGAGTAAATTATAATAGAAAAGATCTATGATTGGCCTTAGTGCTAGTCATAGGTCTTTTTTGCTTTGAGAACCGCATTGAAAACCTTTTTATGATACAATGAAACTAGTAAATAATCGGAGGAAATAACATGATAGTAACTGTTAAAATGCTGGTTGATAGGCTTAAACTCAAGGTTGTCTATGGAAATAAGGAGCTTTTGGCAAAAGCGATAACAACAGCTGATATCTCTCGTCCTGGTTTAGAAATGACGGGGTATTTTGACTATTATTCACCTGAACGACTTCAGTTGGTTGGGATGAAGGAGTGGTCCTACCTTAAAACCATGACTGATTACAACCGTTATTCTGTTTTTGCGAATATGTTTAAAGCGGAAACTCCAGCTGTTATCGTGGCGCGTGGTCTTGAGATTCCGGAAGAGATGCTTCGAGCTGCTAAGGAAAATGGTGTAGCAGTTCTTCAAGGACGAAACGGCACATCGTCGCTTTCAGGTGACATGTCTTGGTATCTTAACTCGCAATTAGCTGAACGAACTAGTGTCCATGGTGTTTTGGTAGATATCTACGGGATGGGAGTTCTTATTCAAGGAGACTCTGGCATCGGTAAGAGTGAGACAGGGCTTGAGTTGGTGAAACGTGGTCACCGTCTTGTCGCTGACGACCGTGTGGATGTTTATGCTAAGGATGAGGAGACTCTCTGGGGTGAGCCCGCGGAAATCCTCCGCCATCTTCTTGAAATTCGTGGGGTTGGGATCATTGACGTTATGAGCCTTTACGGAGCTAGTGCTGTCCGTAATTCCTCTCAAGTTCAGTTGGCTATTTATCTTGATAATTTTGAAAATGGCAAGATCTTTGACCGTCTTGGAAATGGCAATGAAGAAATTGAATTGCAAGGCGTTAAGATTCCACGTGTCCGCATCCCTGTTAAGACAGGCCGTAACGTATCAGTCGTTATCGAAGCTGCAGCCATGAACTACCGTGCTAAGCAAATGGGATTTGATGCAACCAAAACCTTTGAGGAGCGTTTGACCAACCTCATTAGTAAGAATGGTGAAGACTAATGTTAGCTACTATTGATCCTATTGCTCTAAGACTTGGCCCCATTAGTATTCATTGGTATGCCATCTGTATTGTATCTGGTCTCTTACTTGCTGTTTATCTGGCTCAGCGTTGGGCTCCTGAAAAGGGAATTGACCCTGAAAACATCTTAGATTTTATTCTTCTTGCCTTTCCTATAGCCATTGTTGGTGCTAGGCTCTACTATGTGATTTTCCAGTGGTCTTACTACAGTCAAAATCCTTCAGAAATTTTTGCGATTTGGAATGGTGGGATTGCCATCTATGGTGGCTTGATTGCTGGAGCAGCTGTTCTCTATTGGTTTGCTAAACGTCATGCCATTGCTGTCTTAGATTTTCTAGATATCGCGGCACCTGGCGTTATGATTGCTCAGAGTATCGGTCGCTGGGGAAACTTTATTAACCAGGAGGCCTACGGAAAAGCAGTTAGTCATCTGAATTATGTCCCAGAATTTATTCGTCAGCAGATGTACATTGATGGTAGTTATCGTGTACCGACCTTTCTTTACGAAAGTCTCTGGAACCTATTCGGTTTTATCATCATTCTAGGACTAAGACGCTTTAATAAGAAACTACGCCAAGGAGATGTGACCTCATTTTACCTTATCTGGTATGGTCTTGGACGCTTCGTCATTGAAGGCATGCGTACGGATAGCCTCATGTTTGCTGGCTTGCGTGTCTCTCAATGGGTCAGCATTGCCATCATTATCTTGGGTACTAGCCTCTTATATTTCCGTAAGCAACGTCCAGAGGCAGATTATAAAATGAAAAACTAGTCATACCGCTCAGACTTTGTTATAATATAATGAAAATTATCATAACAAAGGTTACTGGAAACTGAAGAATCTATTTCAGTTTTCTTGTAGTAACCTTTTAAAAAGGTCAAAGGAGTCCTAAACTATGGCAGAAATTGCATTTCTTATTATCGCAATCGCACTTGCTGCGTTCCTCATTGCATTAATCCCTACCCTACTTCGTACCCGTCATGTGGTTAAAGAAGTTGAAGAAACAGTTGCTGTGCTTCGTACAGATATCAATGTAACCCTTCATCAAACAAATGAAATCTTGGCTAAGGCAAACGTCTTGGTTGAAGATGTTAATGAAAAAGTTCAAACCATCGATCCTCTCTTTGTAGCAGTAGCTGAGCTTTCAGAAAGTGTCTCTGACTTGAATACTGAAGCCCGTTACCTCGGTGCTAAAGCAAGTGCAGCAGGAGCAAGTGTCGGTAAGGCAGGTTCAGCCTTTGCTATCGGTAAGGTTGCCTCAAAACTTTTTGGTAAAAAAGACAAGAAAAAATAAGGAGATCTTTTCATGAGTAAATTTTTAAATACCCTAATCATTGGTGCAGCTTCTGGAGCTGCAGCAGCATACTTCTTTACAACTGAAAAAGGTAAAGCTGTTAAAGCACGTATTGATGAAGAAATCGCTTCATTCAAAGAAGATCCTAAAGCTTATCAAAATCAAGTGGTGGAAAAAGCTAGCGACTACAAAGATTTGGCAGTCGATACTTTCCAAGACTATAAAACAAAATTTGAAAATGGCGACATCACTGCGGATGATTTGACAAAAGCTGTCCAAGAAAAAACAGCTCAAGTTGCTGACTTTGCAAAAGAGAGCTTTGAACTTATCAAAGAGAAAACTGCTCAAGTAACTCCTGAGCAAGCAGATGTTGAAGCAGAAACAAAAGCTATCGTTGATGATATCGTCATTGATATCAAAGATATCTCTGAAGAAGCAGCAGAAGCAAAATAAAAAGAAAGCCCATGAGGCTTTTTTTAGTACGAAAAAAACGTTGACCAAACAGTCAACGTTTTTGTGCTTTATAATACTCGATTAGGACATAAATGCCTATCTGACCAATGACGCTGATGGTAATTGCCCAGAAGAAGGCCCAGAAGGTAGCCACCTGTGCTACCAAGAAAAGGAAGGCAACTAGGACTGTTGAAACACAGAAGCTTGAGATACGTCCAAAGAAAATCATATCTTGTAGCTTAATACTATTACTATTTAAACCTTGATAATCTTGGTAATTCGTCGTTTGAAGACGCTCAGTCTCGAAATCTTCGATGTGATCAAATTGACGGTGTAAGTTGTCAGCCATGTCTGCCTCCTTTCTATATAAAATATCTAAATCACTTTTTCGTGTAGGTTAAAATACTTAGTCAGTATTTCACTATTTAGAATCTCATTAATAATACCATAAAAAATTTATATTGCAAAGTTTTTTTTGATTTTTGTGAAAATTATAGTATTTAAAAACTAATTTAAAATATTGAGATACATAGTTTTGAACCTAAAAATTCTAAAAAAATCAAATCATTTGTGCTATAATGTGAGTTATGGAAAAAATTGTAATTACAGCGACTGCTGAGAGCTATGAGCAAGCACGTGAGCTCCTAGAACTTGGCGTAGATCGTATTTATATCGGCGAAAAAGCCTTTGGCCTTCGTTTGCCTAAGCCTTTTTCATTCGCAGAGATGCGAAAGATTGCAGAGCTGGTACATGAGTCTGGCAAGGAATTGACTGTTGCCGTTAACGCCCTCATGCACCAAGGTATGATGGATGCTCTTCCAGACTACCTTGATTTTCTTGAAGAAATCAAGGCAGATTATATCACGGTTGGTGATGCAGGAGTTTTCTACATCTGTAACCGTGACAAACGTCCCTTCAAAATGATTTATGATGCTTCAACCATGGTAACCTCTAGCCGCCAGATTAATTTCTGGGGCAAACAAGCTGGAGCTTCTGAAGCTGTTTTGGCTCGTGAAATTCCATCTGCGGAACTTTTTGTCATGGCTGAAAATCTTCAAATTCCAGCTGAAGTTTTGGTTTATGGTGCAAGTATCATTCACCATTCTAAACGTCCACTTCTTCAAAACTACTACAACTTTATCAAAACGGATGAAGCTGTTACCAAAGAACGTGACCTCTTCCTTTCTGAGCCAGGGGACCCAGATTCTCACTACTCAGTTTATGAAGACATGCACGGGACACATATCTTTGCCAACAATGACTTGGATATGATGACTAAACTTTCAGAACTCGTTGAACATGGTTTTGACCACTGGAAGTTGGACGGCGTTTATTGCCCAGGTGAAAACTTTGTAAAAATCACTGAGTATTTTGTGAAGGCTCGTGACCTCATCGAGGCTGGCGAATTTTCACAAGACCAAGCCTTCCTCTTTGATGAGGCTATTCATAAATTACACCCAGCCAACCGTGGTTTGGATACAGGTTTCTACGACTATGAACCTGACCGTGTAAAATAAAAAATACTTCCTCCTTCGTTTGTGAGTTTTCCATTTTCAGGGAACGAAGGAGCTTTCTAAAAACTAAAATCGACAATCTTGCAAATTGGAGAAATTATGACTACAACTAAAAAACGCCCAGAGGTTCTGGTACCTGCTGGGACTTTGGAAAAATTGAAAGTCGCTGTAAATTACGGCGCAGATGCTGTTTTCGTTGGTGGGCAAGCTTATGGTTTGCGTAGCCGTGCCGGAAACTTTACCATGGATGAGCTTCGAGAAGGTATCGAATACGCTCACGCTCGTGGCGTTGATGTGCACGTTGCTTCAAACATGGTTACCCATGAAGGAAATGAAAAAGGTGCAGGTGAGTGGTTCCGTGAATTGCGTGATATGGGACTCGATGCCGTTATCGTATCTGACCCAGCCTTGATTGAAATCTGTTCAACCTACGCTCCAGGACTTAACATCCACTTGTCAACGCAAGCATCTGCGACAAACGTTGAAACCTTCCATTTTTGGAAACAGTATGGCTTGACCCGTGTTGTTTTGGCACGTGAGGTAACTATGGAAGAATTGGCTGAAATCCGTAAACGTACGGATCTTGAAATTGAGGCCTTTGTCCATGGTGCTATGTGTATCTCATACTCAGGTCGCTGTACTCTTTCTAACCACATGTCAGACCGTGATGCCAACCGTGGTGGTTGTTCACAGTCTTGCCGTTGGAAATATGACCTTTACGACATGCCATTCGGCCAAGAACGTAAGAGTATCAAAGGTGAAGTTCCTGAAGAATACTCTATGTCAGCCGTTGACATGTGTATGATTGAAAATATCCCTGACCTTATCGATAATGGCGTTGATAGCCTTAAAATCGAAGGTCGTATGAAATCTGTCCACTATGTCTCAACAGTTGCTAACTGTTACAAGGCTGCCTGTGATGCCTACATGGAAAGTGCAGAAGCTTTTTATGCTATCAAAGATGATTTGATTAACGAACTCTGGAAAGTTGCCCAACGCGAATTGGCAACAGGTTTCTACTACAAGACACCAACAGAAAACGAACAACTCTTTGGAGCTCGTCGTAAGATTCCACAATACAAATTCGTTGGTGAAGTAGTTGACTTTGATCCAGCAACTATGACAGCTACAATCCGTCAACGTAACGTTATCCTTGAAGGCGACCATGTTGAATTCTACGGACCAGGCTTCCGTCATTTCGAGTGTGATATCAAAGACCTTCACGATGCCAATGGTAACAAAATTGACCGTGCGCCGAACCCAATGGAACTTCTTACAATTACTGTGCCACAAGAAGTTAAACCTGGTGACATGATTCGTTCAACTAAAGAAGGTTTAATTAACCTCTACCAAAAAGACGGTTCAAGCAAAACTGTTCGTGCCTAATGACAAGTCAAATCAATGGGCTCCTGGTAGATGATCAGAGTAGATGTCAGCACTACCATTCCCCACTAGATATTGTTGCCCTAAAATGCTTCGAGTGCCAGAAGTATTATGCCTGTTATCAGTGCCATGATCGCTTGGAGAAACATAGCTTTCGAGCTTATCCTTGTCAATTGAAGCAGGACAAGGTCCTTATCTGTGGCGTTTGTCGGCATGAGATGACTATTGAGGAATATCAAGAGGCTTTAGCCTGTCCCAATTGTCATAGTGCCTTCAACCCAGCTTGTTCAAAGCACTATGATATTTATTTTGAAAAATAAAAAGATTGAAGATTCTGTTCCCACGAACAAAGTCTTCAATCTTTTTTAGTTAAAGTAGCTATGATTTTTTAGTGCTTTTAAAACTGGCTTAGTCACCAAAGCGACAATCAGACCTTTTAAAAGGTCTGGGATGATAAAGGGTGTCAAACCGACTGCTACAGCTGCAGACCATCCCATCTTTCCAAGAAAGTGCAGGCTAAGGATACCACCAACAAAGACAAGTGCATCTCCCAAAACAAAAGCCAAAAAGATCTTCCAGATAGGAGTCTTAGCATGAGCCAGTGCAGATGTGACAAGTGCAAAAAATGGGTAGGCAAGCAGATAGCCAGCTGAAGGACCAAAGAAGGCTTGGAGCCCCCCGCCTCCACCTGCAAAAACGGGAAGACCAATAGCGCCTAGGATAAGGTAGAGGGTGGCAGCAAGAGTAGCCTCTCTGGGTTTAAGGATGGCAGCAACCAGTCCAACAGCAAAAGTCTGAAGCGTAATGGGAACTGCACCGATAGGAATAACAATTTGAGCCAGTGCGGCAATGATAGCAGCACCGAAGGCAGGAAGTATGAGTGACAGTGTACGGTTTTGTGTCATTTTTTAGTTAACCTTTCCTAAATAAATAGTTAACTTATTATAGCAAGGGATTCTACAATAGTCAACTCTAAAATAAAAAGAGGTTAACTGATAAAGTTAACCTCGTTGTGATATGATTTTTAGACGTTTGATTTCTTTAAGCTCAATCATGCTGATGATCTTATCTTGCTCGATAAAAATGGCTTGTCGCTCCCTGTCATAGCGGTTGATGTAGCCCTTATAGGTCTTCTGATTGGATGTCAGCATGACCATTTGGTTATGATCTATAGCGTGATAGATATCATTGATAAGCTGATTTTGCATTAGGTGGACAGGTTTGCTGTGACCTGTTTCCACAAACTGATGAAGCTGATGCTTTACCGCTTCTAAAAAGTTTATCATGGTCATTTCCCTCGTTTCTTGATAAAATAATTATAGCATGAAAGGTGAAATTTTGTGGATAACTTCATTCTAAAACAGACAATTTTCACAGAAAAAAACGAATAAAGCTAGTGGAGGTAAGCAAATGGCAGAATTTTCATTTGAAATTGAAGAAAAACTCTTGGTCTTGTCTGAGAATGACAAGGGCTGGACTAAGGAACTCAATCGTGTGAGCTTTAATGGCGCACCAGCTAAGTATGACATCCGTACATGGAGTCCAGACCATACCAAGATGGGTAAGGGGATTACCCTTAGCAATGAAGAATTCCAAGTTCTCGTTGACGCCTTCAAAAACTAAAACAAGGTCAGCATGGCGCTGGCCTTATTTTTTGTTTAAAACGTATCAATGATAAGTTTGAGATTGAGAATGGTTAGGACAATAGCGATGGCATAACCAAGGAAAGTATTCCACTTAGCATTGACGTGTTTTCCCATGAGTGATTTCTTAGAAGTGTAGTAAATCAAAGGGAAGATAGAGAATGGCAAGGCAATTGAAAGGAATACTTGTGAATAAACCAAGAGTTGATCTAGTGTCTTTTCTTGATCGCCGTAGAGAATGGCTACAATGATAACCGGTAGTAGGGCGAAGAGACGTGTGAACAAACGAATCACCCACTGTGGTAACCTCATGTGGAGGAAGCCTTCCATGACAATCTGACCAGTCAAAGTACCAGTAATGGTAGAGTTTTGACCACTAGCCAAGAGCGCCAAGGCAAAGAGTGTTGAAAGTGTCGAACTAGCTACCGCACCAGCAATCTTAGAGTCCTGAAGAGCATTGTACATCTGTGAGAAAGCTGAAATATCAGAAGCATGACCAAAGAAGAGAGCTGCCCCCAAAATCAAGAGGAGGGAGTTAACCACAAAGGCCAAAGTCAACTGGATGTTAGAATCCCAGGTCATGAAACGGACAGCCTTAGTCACGTCTTTGCCATCAGAATAGTCAACCTTACGAGTCTGTGACAAGGATGAGTGCAAGTATAGGTTATGTGGCATAACGGTCGCACCCACAATCCCAAGCGCCAAGGTCAACTGGTTGGTATGTCCAGCAGCATGTGGCTCGAAGAGCGCTGGCGTAGGGAGATAACCCTCTAGGATTCCCGTAATACTAGGCTCAGACAAGGCTACCAGATAGACGAAGATAACCAAGATGGTCAAAATCAAGGTTGAAACAATAGCCTCGATTTTTTTGAATCCTAGCTTCATGATGAGCAGTAGCAGGAAGACGTCTAGGATTGTCACCAGAATGGCAACCATAATTGGAATACCAAAGAGCAGGTTAAGAGCAATGGCAGAACCAAGCACCTCAGCCAAATCCGTCGCCATTAAGGCCAGCTCCAGAATCACCCAAAGTGTGTATCGCAACCATTTGGGCGAGTGATAGGCAGTCGCTTGAGCTAGGTCCATTTGGGTCACAATCCCTAATTTCCCAGCCATTTGTTGCAACTGCATGGCAATCAAAGAGGAAATTAAGATAATGAAAAGCAAACTGTACTTGTAGGTTGCACCACCAACAACACTGGTGATCCAGTTTCCCGGATCCATGTATCCAACGGCCACCAGTGCACCAGGGCCTAAGAAAGCCCTGAGATTTTGCCCAAAACGGTTATTATTTGGTGTATCAATTGATTGGTTCACTTCAGAAAGTGAAACCTTTTTTAAAGATGTCATAAACACCTCTTTCTAAGTCTTATCTGAATGGAAGCATCACCATTACCACTCAGCCAGACAACCTAATTATAACACTATGAGAAAGATGTGCAAGGTTTTGACTTATCTTACATTGGTGTCATAGAGGACTTTTCAGAATTGCCTTTTTATACTAAACTATATGAGTAGATGATTTCATAGATGAGGGAGAAAAATAATTGAAAACATTTCAACTAACAGCTAAGAAAAAGATTACCCTGGCACTCCTAGTTGTCATTGCGCTTGCTTTGCTTATCTTTATCATTAACGTGCAGATGAATCAGCCAGATAACCTACCTGCCAACTACATGGAGCGCCTTAAAAAACCTGGAATGACGGGCGATTACATCGGCCTTTGGAAGTCTCGCTGGCATGAAGAAAACAAAGCCTGGCTCTATCCTGCGAAACAATACGCTATCTATGCAGTAGTAGCCCTAGCTTGTCTATCAGCTTGGGTCACAGCCTCAAAAGCAAAATTTTGGAAATAAGAAAATGCTTCTCTCGACTTGAGGGAAGCGTTTTTTCATAACAAATTAAAGTTTGCTTGTCATGATAGCTTTTTGATAGAATACTATTTGGAGGAATGTTACATGTCAAAAAAAATCATAAATGTTGTGGCTGCAGCCATCGAAAAGGATGGAAAAATCTTCTGTGCCCAACGACCAGAAGGAAAAAGTTTAGGAGGATACTGGGAATTTCCTGGTGGTAAGTTGGAAGAAGGAGAATTACCTGAAGAAGCTTTGATACGAGAGATTCATGAAGAATTAAATTCTCAGATTGAGATTATTTCCTTCGTTAATGAAGCTTCCTATGATTATGATTTTGGAACAGTTGTTATGAAAACCTTTCATGCCAGACTCGTTTCTGGAAATCTAGATTTGTTGGAACATCAGGATTCAGCTTGGCTAGAGCCTAATCGCTTGAAAACTTTGAATTGGGCGCCTGTAGACCGACTAGCTGTAGAATTGTTATCAAAATAAGAGCATCACATGCGTGGTGCTCTTATTTATTAGTTATGTAACGGTAAAGAGTGTCAGGGACAGGATTATCTAGTTTGAAATTCATAGTAACAATACTTTCATTACCACTTTCCAGTGGGCGTACTAATTCTTCAACAGTAGATGGTACGATGGTCAAGTCACCTAAATAGTAAAAATCTCCACCTTCAGCGTCATCTTTAATGATAAATAATTTTAGATCTAATCCATTTTCAGGTGAATTGATAATTGTTTTTACATCTGGAGACTCAAGTGTACGCTTGTTTTTAGAAAACCATTTTAGAGTAGTTTCATTTAATAACTCATCTTCGTATTTGATAGTATCACTGATTTCATCATCTTTATGATAGGTGATGAAGATTGGACAAGTGTTAGTGTTCTTGTCTATTTTATAGCCACCAATATTAAGTGGAGGTTCATCCTTAGACCAGTTAAGAAGTTTACAGACATCACGACGTGAATATTTTTGACCAATTGTAAATATTTCAGGATAATCATTTGTTTTATATAGTCCTGCCTCAATAACATCATTAAAGAGCAAGGCAAAATCAGAGTTCTTGAAACTATCTAAAACCTCTGGGTTGAGCTTATAAATGTTATTCTCTAAAGTAACTAGAGGGTCTGTACCGAATTTTTTAACCTCTTGAGATTTAAGGAATTGAAGACTTAATACATTTTCAACAGAGGAGATGATTGAGTCTTTAGTAGATAATTGTTCTGTTTCCAATATCTCAATAAATTTATCTTTCGAGACTTCACCATTTTTGATAAGTTCCTGAAGTAGAAGCAGCTCATGTTTTCGTTTACCAGGAAGAAGTTCAAATGTGATAAAACTCAACCAGTTACTTTCAGCATCAGTGAGTTCTATTGACTTGTTTGAAAATTTGTTAATAACATCTGCATAGTTTTTGAAGCTGTTATTGTTGAAAAATACTATGGGATCAATATTATCAAAGGTTAAATGGTCGATTAGCATAGGGGTTCTACCAAGTTTATTTTCAAGATCCGTATAGGCATCTTTGAGAATTTTCATGTTAGATAAAACCGTGTTTGTAATCGATTTGAAAATTTGTTCTTTCGCAACTTCCTCAAAGTTTACAGTTGTTAGACCACTCAAGATATTTGGTTCACGCAATTCACGGCGGTAATTATCTTTATTCATCGATTTATCTCCAAATAATGCAATCGGAATCAGATAGTTGTTTTTGTAATTACCAATAAAATCAATAATAGTAACGTAATCCTTGCTTTTATGCTTACGAAGTCCACGACCAAGCTGCTGAACAAAAATGATACTTGATTGCGTGTTACGCAACATAACTACCTGGTTTACGGATGGTATGTCTATTCCCTCGTTAAAAATATCAACGGTCAAGATATATTCAAGCTCTCCATCTTCTAGTTGCTTAACAACCTTTTCACGATAGTTGATATCGTCATCACCAGTTAATGCGATGGTACGTTTTCCATGTTGATTAAGTTTTATTGATAATTCTCTGGCTTCTGCTTTTGATGAGCAAAAAATAAGTCCACGAACTTGATTATTACAAACACCATAGAAATCAATTTTATTTAGAATATGTTTGACACGCTCATCTGATGTAAGGTTTGAGATATTTGATTTTTCGTCAATAAGTTGACCATCAATTTCTATGTCTTTAACGCCAAAATAGACGAAAGGACAGAGCATGTCATTTTCTAATGCATCTTGTAAGCGAATTTCATAGGCAATATTATAGTCGAAAATCTCGTAAATATTTTGGCCATCAGTACGTTCAGGAGTTGCTGTCATACCTAGATAAAAATTGGGTGTAAAATAGCCCATAACTTTTTTGTATGAATCAGCTCCAGCCTTATGTACCTCGTCTATTAGAATATAGTCGAAGAAGTCTTTTGAAAAAGCTTTTAAGTTATCCTCGCGGGACAATGTTTGAATAGTCGCAAAAATATATTTTTTTCCAGTTAAATCGTCACCCGAGTGATAAATATGTCCTTCAGAGGGATTAAAGCCCAGAACTTTTTGAAAATCTATTAAAGATTTTTTGAGAATCTGTTCGCGATGAACGATGAATAACATGCGTTCAGGATTATATTGTTTAACGTCAAAGGCAGATAAAAATGTCTTACCAGTACCTGTGGCACTGATAACGAGTGCCCTATCTTTTCCCTGTTCCCGAATATTTCTAAGTCCTTCTAGTGCAGCTTCTTGCATTTTATTAGGAACAATTTTTTCAGCTGAATAAGGGAGTTTCTCTTCGTCATTAATCTTTGTGAGACTAATAACCTTCTTTCTCTTTTGAGCATAGGTATCAATTATTTCGGGTGTTAGTAACTCTGATTGTTCCCAAATACGGTCAAATTCTGATTTGGTATTTTGAATGAATTCCCCGTTATGAGTAGAGGTCAGTTTGATATTCCACTCATAATTGATTTTTAAAGCCGTATGAGTGAGATTGGAACTACCTGAAATCAATACCTGTTTACCAGTATGTTCGAAAAGATAGAATTTGGCGTGCATCTGCATTTTTTCGGGCGTTAAACGAACTTCAACATTTTTAAGTTTTAGTAGTTCACGCATTGAATCAGGGTCGTTGAAATCTAGATAAGGGGAAATCAAGATTTTTCCTGGCACTTTCTTGTCCATTAAATCTGATAACTGAGACTTAATCATGGCAATTCCATTTTTAGTGACAAAGGCGACAGAAAAGTAGAAAGCAGTACACTTACTCAATTCTTCCTGTAGGTCTGTCAAGACATAGCGCTTTTCATCACTATTATTCACAAGAATTTGGGGAGAATAACCACCCTCTTGATATTTAATGTTATCAACAAAACCAAACTTAAGTGATTTTATCAAAGTGTCCTGAAATAAATTAATTCCCTCTGGCATTGTATAAGCCCTTTCTAAGAATACAAATTAATATCATTATATCAAAAATAAGCTTCTAAATAATTTGTTCAATTAGAAGCTTGCTGACTTATCTAGGTATAGTGATTCATTACGTAAGACTAAGTTATAAAAGTACATCATTTTTGTAATCGAAGAGAGCACTTATCGAGATTTTCCGATGTGAAAAAACATCTGAAATAATGTCTTGCTACTTCAAAAGCAAAATTTTGGAAATAAGAAAATGCTTCTCTCGAGATGAGAGAAGCGTTTTTCATATTAATTGATGTGAGTTTTATATTGACTGAACATCTCGTCGATATCATCTTCAACCAAGTGATAGATTTTCCAGTCAAATTCAGTTCTAGCAACATCATCAACCAAGACTGTATAACAAAAATCCATATAATCTTCATAAAAATCAGAGATGAAGGGGAGGAGTGTGTCACTAATATCAGATGAATAGAGTTTTTCATCAAGATGTTTAAAGAGATAGTCTGTACCCGTAATCGTTTCGTTTTTGAGTTTTTGTGCATCTTCAAGGTTAAATCCATCGCTTTGGGAATTCAGAAAATCATGTTTTGCTAGCCAAGCTACGAAGACACTGAGATGAAAGGCAGCTCTTTTGCTAATCTCTAGCATATCTGATTTGCTTAGTTTTTCTGACGGGATATTATTTTCTTCACAATAGAATACAAGTGCATGATCGAAAAAATAATCTGTGCGGTCTATGGGAAAGTCTAATTGACTTTCTTCTCTCTTTGTCTCAGGCTGTTCAACTACAGTTGATTTTTTCTTAAAAAGGGACTTCAATTTTTTAAACACGTTTATACCTCATATAAAAATATCCCATTATTCAAATAATGGGATATGATTATTATTTCATCGTTGGGAACAACAAGACATCACGGATGGTTGTTGTGTCAGTGAGGAGCATGCAGAGACGGTCGATACCGATTCCGAGTCCACCTGTTGGCGGCATACCGTATTCAAGGGCTTCAACGTAGTCGTAGTCGATACCTGTTGCTTCGTCATCACCGAGTTCTTTAGCAGCAGCTTGTGCTTCGAAACGTGACAATTGATCGATTGGGTCGTTCAATTCGGTGAAGGCATTTCCGTACTCTTTAGTCATGATGAAGAGTTCGAAACGGTCAGTGAAGCGTGGGTCTTCTGGGTTTTTCTTAGCCAATGGAGACACAGCAACTGGGTGACCGTAAACGAATGTTGGTTGAATCAATGTTTCTTCAACGAATTCTTCGAAGAAGGCGTTGATGATGTGACCAACTTCAGTGTAGTGTTTTTCAACTGGAACATTCTTTTCAGCAGCGATTGCTTTGGCTTCATCCAAAGTCATGTCTTGCCAGAAGTCAACGCCAGTGATTTCCTTGATAGCGTCAACCATGTGGATGCGTTTGAATGGTTCGTTGATCTTGATTTCAGTTCCTTGATAGTTGATAGGTCCGTCACCTTTAACAGCTTTAGCAGCGTGTTGGATGATGCCTTCAGTCAAGTTCATGATATCGTGGAAGTCAGCGTAAGCTTGGTAAACTTCGATAGATGTGAACTCAGGGTTGTGAGTGGCATCCATACCTTCGTTACGGAAGATACGTCCGATTTCGTAAACGCGTTCCATACCACCAACGATGAGGCGTTTGAGGTGGAGCTCAGTCGCAATACGAAGCACCATGTCGATGTTTTGTGCATTGTGGTGAGTGATGAAAGGTTTAGCAGCAGCACCACCAGCTTCATTGTGAAGGACAGGTGTTTCTACTTCAAGGAAACCTTGAGCATCGAGGTAGCGACGGATTTCAGAAATGATTTTTGAACGTGTGACAAAGCGGTCAAAGCTTTCACGGTTAGAAATCAAATCGAGGTAACGTTTACGGTAGATTGTTTCAACGTCTGAAAGTCCGTGGAATTTCTCAGGCAATGGACGAAGGGCTTTAGACAAGTGTGTGATATGAGTAGCTTTAATAGAAAGTTCTCCCATATCTGTACGCATAACTTCACCTTCGATACCGAGGAAGTCACCAAGGTCAGCTTTCTTGAAGATTTCGTAGTTTTCTTCACCGACAGCATCTTTACGCACGTAGATTTGGATTTGACCATCGCGGTCTTGGATGTGGGCGAAGCCAACTTTACCTTTACCACGTTTAGTCATCAAACGACCTGCGATAGTAGCAGTTTCGTTGATTTCGTGCAATTCTTCTTTTGTTTTGTCAGCGTATTTTTCTTTTAATTGACCAGATGTAGCTGTGCGTTCGAATCGCTTACCAAAAGGATCGATTCCTTGTTCAGCCAAGGCCGTCATTTTTTCACGACGGACAATCTGTTGATCGTTCAATTCTTCCATGTGTTGATTTGACATGTTAGTCCTCCATAAAATAGTCGTAATTATTGTATCATAAATCATCTTCTAAAGATAGGACAAATGATTAAATGTCAGATAAATAAAGCTAGGATTTGTCTATTTTTAGGACAAATCGCTAACTAGCATTAACCTTTGATTAGAAAGTTATAGAATTTATTGACAAATATAATAAAAAGGGTGTACAATAGCAAAGTAAGTTTCGTATGATATAAGGAGGAAATGCGATGAAAAAGAAAAATTATGTTAGTAAAGCCGTGATGCTTGGCGCTTTACTAGCACCCATTGGGATGCCTACGGTATCTGTGTTAGCAGATAGCTTTTATCAAAATCAAACAAGTGCTCACGCTGCTGATATTACAAACTGGATTGCCAGCACACCTGAACAAATTACAAATAATTTGACAACTCAGAACATCAATCCACAGCAGTTAGATGGCCAACAATACGTGATTCAATGGGGAGATACCTTGTGGGGAATCTCTCAAGCAACTGGAATTTCTATTGAAAAATTAGCCTACGATAACAATATTCAGAATATTGATCTTATCTTCGCAGGTGATGTCCTCATCTTGAAACGTGATGGTGATGTCCCAGCAGGTTACCATGTGACTGGTAACGGTTACCGTTGTGCACATTCTAAGATTGTTATCAACAACTACTACGGTGATAACAACCGAGTGATTATCAATAACAGCACATTTGTCTCTGATGACCATTCTAAGAATACAGTGATTTACGCTCCAGATAATTCTGATAATAGCGTTTCATTCTCAAATAACACGACTAACAATAATAACGATAAAGACAAAGATACTAAAGATTCTAAAGATGGCAAGGACTCATCTTCGTCATCATCAGAATCTAAAGATGCTTCATCAAGCTCAACAAGTGGATCATCATCATCATCTTCTGCATCAAGCTCAACAGCAAGCAGTAGTGAAAGCAAAGCAAGTACAGAAAGTTCTAAGGAAAAAGAATTGACTGATGATGCTTTCCAAGACAAGGTTCAAAGTGAATTCGAACAAGTATATCAACAAAAACGCTCAGGTAGTCCTGCATGGACTTTCTTCTTACATGCAGATGATAAGAATGGTAAAAATGTTGAATATAAGAAGGACACTGAAAGCACAGCTCTTTACCTACAAGGTGAAACACCTAAGTCTAAAGACATTGTAGATGGACCTAAAGATGGTGCCAAAACGGAAGCCAATGCCAAAGCTCTCGCTCAAAAGATTTACGATGCTCTTAACAGTGATAGTAAGATGTCAGATCTTATTAAAGCAAAATATGCTCAAATTCAGGTAAGTTATAAAGGTGATAAGTGGGCTTTCAATGTTGATGTTTACAAGGAAAAAGAAAGTTCATCATCAAGCACTGAAAAATCATCAGAATCTAAGGCGTCATCAAGTGATGATTCTCAAACAGAAACACGCATGAGTTCAAGCTCATCAAGCCTTGAACGATCATCATCAAGTTCTTCAAGCCACACTGAAACAGACTCAGAGGCAACTTTCTCTGACCTAACTGGTGACGAATAGAGAGGGGCAAGACATGTCAAAGAGAAATATCATTATTAGTGTTGTTCTTGCTTGTCTCTTGGTTACGGGAGCTGGATTTGGTGCTTTCTATTACTGGGGAACACACCATTTAGATAGTGTTGTACCTGGTAAGGTTTACCAATACTCAAGTACTCTAAACGGTGAGGTCAATAATCGTGTCATGTATGTAGCCTTCCAAGAAGGTGGGAACAAGGCGCTTGTGAGTCAAGATCGTACGACAGTGGTTAATGCTGCTAAGAGTCAGACTGATTTTGACAAGGCCTATAATGACCAAACAGCTAAGTGGGAATACAGTGTGACAAAAACTACTTTGACTCTTGGTAAAAAAGAGGACGATCAATTGTCACAATGGCAGTACAACAAGGTCTTTGCTTATGGTGACCACTTCACATCAAAAGATTTCTATTACCAGATTGCCAAAGGTGGTCAGGGTGAAGTCAAACAAAAAATGACCTTCAAAGAAATTAAATAAGTATCTGAATATGACAAGATGCTTTAGGTTTGGGATAAATTGTTCCAAACCTTTTTCTATCTTCAAAACACGAATAATCTTTCCTTAAGTGGGGTCGAAAATTGAAAAGAAAGGGCAAAAACGGTATAATAAGACTGTTTGGGTAATTGCATTCTGAAAAAAAACAGACGAGTAAGATTGCCCCAAGACAGTTGACTTAAAGCTTACTTTTGCAAGACTGAAGATTAAATTAAGAGCTGACTCATGTAGTAGTTTAGTTGTTAGTTTCCTAATTTATTTAAGTCTCTGACAAGAGAATGATATAAGAAAGAACGGACAGATGATTACTTCTATTGTTTTTGACGTTGACGATACTATTTATGACCAACAGGCACCTTATCGTATTGCCATGGAAAAATGCTTCCCTGACTTTGATATGAGCCACATGAATCAAGCCTACATTCGTTTCCGCCACTATTCTGATGTTGGTTTTCCACGTGTAATGGCCGGTGAGTGGACAACTGAGTATTTCCGTTTTTGGCGCTGTAAAGAGACCCTTTTGGAGTTTGGTTACCGTGAAATTGATGAAGAAACAGGTCACCATTTCCAAGAGGTTTACGAGCATGAGTTGGAAAATATCACCATGCTTGATGAGATGCGCATGACCCTTGATTTCCTCAAGGAAAAAAATGTTCCTATGGGTATTATTACCAATGGACCAACAGAGCACCAACTTAAGAAGGTCAAGAAGTTGGGACTTTATGATTATGTGGACCCTAAGCGTGTCATCGTCAGTCAGGCGACAGGTTTCCAAAAGCCTGAGAAGGAAATCTTCAACCTCGCAGCTGAGCAATTTGATATGAATCCATCGACGACGCTCTACGTTGGAGATTCTTATGACAATGATGTCATGGGTGCCTTCAATGGTGGCTGGCATTCTATGTGGTTTAACCACCGTGGACGTAGCCTCAAACCGGGTACTAAGCCAGTCTTCGACTTGGAAATCGACAATTTTGAGCAACTCTTTGGAGCGGTAAAAGTCCTTTTCGACCTTCCAAATAACAAATATATCTTTGATATCAATGATAATGAAAATCCAGTCCTTCAACTAGGTATCAATAATGGTCTTATGATGGCGGCTGAACGTCTTCTTGAGAGCAATATGAGTATTGATAAAGTGGTTATCCTTCTTCGTTTGAATGCGAACCAGGAAAAAATCCTTCGTATGAAATATGGAAGATAATAGAGCGGCCTCGTATGGCCGTTTTATTTATAGAGAGGGAAGAAATAATGGCGGTGAAGCTCTTAAAGTAATAGCTTTAAGGGCTTTTTGAGTGCAAAAAAGCGACCCTTATTCAGGATCGCTTGTCTTATGAAGTCAGGCAATGATTTAGCTAATCTTGTTTTGTTCATCCATATAAGATGTATCATTCCAACATTTGAGAGTGAAGTGCTCGAAATCATTGGTTTCGAGAATAGTGACAGAAGCATTGTCAAGACCGCCTGCCTTACGAAGAAGACCCGGTTCAAAACCAAGGAGGGTACGGATAGAAGCTGTTAGGTTAGCTCCGTGACCGACGATGAGGACATTTTTAGCATCACTATCTTTAAGTGTTTTGACAAATTCGGCCACACGTTTGGTTGTCTGGTAAACAGATTCAGCTTGGAAGTCATCTGCACGGAAGTTGGCTAGGTTATGACGGAAGGCATCCATTTCTTTTGGATAGATGGCTTGAACGAGTGAAATTTTTTGCCCTTCCAATTTGCCAAGCTGCCATTCACGCAAAGCTTTAGTATAGGTAACTTTAGCTTTAGGTTTTTGAGACTCCATGATGAGCTCTGTAGTTTTTTTAGCACGTGGTAGGTCACTTGAGAAGACCAAGTCAAAATGAGTGTCACTGAGGTAGTGACCTAGCTCACGTACTTGTTCGATAGATTCTTTAAGCAAAGGAGAGTCTCCCTTGGCGCCTTGAAGTCGGCCTTCCAAGTTCCACTCAGTTTTACCGTGACGTACAAAATACAGTTTCATGATTACTCCTTAATATCAGCAAATTCAGCATTAACAAAATCAGCAAGTTCTTGACTATTGATACGGATAGAGCGCCCAATTTCCCCTGCTGAGACAATAAGGAAGCCAGCTTCTTGAGCAGACTTATCAATGTAGATAGGGAAATTGTGTTTTTGGCGAATTCCTACGGGGTTGTTAGCCCCATGAACATAGCCAGTTGTTTTTTGGAGATCCTTTTGTGGAATCATTTGAACCTTCTTGTTCCCTGAAATTTTAGCTAATTTCTTTTCAGATAGATGCTCAGTGATGGGAACGATACCGATGACTGGTCCTGTCTTATCCCCTTTGAGAGCAAGGGTTTTATAAATACTCTCACGTGCCACACCTTCTGGAAGTTCACCTTCTAATCCATTGAAGTTTAAACTGTCATGGTCAATTTTAGCTTTATCAAGAATTTGGTCAATCAAGGTCTTCTTGACTTTGCTTTTCTTTGCCATTGTCATATCTCCTTTAACCTTATGCATTTCTACATCCATTATAACACAATCGTCTTAACACGCCTAAGCCAATTTTGATAAGAAAAAAACCAGTGTTCTAAGCACCGGTTTCTATTGACTACTAGATGAACTTGTCGAAGTAGTCTTCTTATTTTTAGTTGGTTTTTGCTTGATCTTACCAAAGAGTTTTTCAAAGGTTTTACGTTTGTTTTTCTCAGGATTGATTTGGTTAAGATCTAGTATATTGTCGAAACCAGGTAGGCTTCCTTGTGACGTATACTGGTGAAGGTCATAGTCGATTTCAGTATTTGGTAAAGCCTCATAATAACCAGAATCGGTACCATAGGCTGGAATCCAAACAGCGTCGAAGTTTTTAGTTGAAACTTCTTGCTCAAGCATGAAATAAGCACCAATATAGAGACCAACTTTTTCAGCTCCAAGACGTTTGAGCTCAGCAAGAAAGGCTTGGACACCTTCTTCCATGTTAGACATGGTTTCCTCTTCAACGTCAATCCAGTAATAGGTAGGTTTATATGGAGAAGCATTTTTGTAGAAAATACGAGCTTCTTCCTTCATCTCCTTTACAGAAGTACCTTGAGCGTAAGAGTAAACGGCAACTGGAACGTCACGTTTTTTGAGTTCTTTGATATGTGTTTTAAAAGATTTGTCGATCCCATTTGAACTTGCGGCATTACTATCCTTACTAATCTGTGATCCACCAAAGACGCGGACGATAGCACCAGAAATATGATTTGACAAGACATCGTAATCGATATCCTGAGGTAGTTGCCACCCCGAAAGGTCGATAATGGGATTGAGTATCAGCTCCTCGTCGGAACTGCTAGATGTACTACTGGTTGTTGTTTTTGGTGTAGTAGCAGAAGGAATAGCAGATTTCACGTTTTGAAGATGCGCCTGCTGTTTGGACGTATTGTGAATATTTGCAATAACTAATGCTAATCCTAAAAGAGCTAGAACCACGTAAACAACGATCGGTTTTATTCTTTTTCTCATTACTCCCATTCTACCTTAAATAGCGCAAAAATGCAAAATAGAGTGTTTATAAATTCTGTGAAAGATATTAAAGTGACTGATTTCCAAAAAGCCTTTGTAGTGCTGACTTAGGCACGTTTTATGAATAGGGGTGTTTTGAGCTAGTCTTGAATTAAGTGAATTTTTCATTTATTAAAGCAAGAAATTTAGCTTAAAAGTCAGTTTCTTCCTTGAAACTAGCGCCACTAGTGGCATCAGACCAGGCGACAAGAGCTTGAGCAGAGTTATCCAGATAGGTCTTGAGAGGTTGCTTCAAATCATAAATAGTCTCCCAAAATCCTAGGACCTTTCCTTCGTTGTCGATAGCAGCTTGGTAGGTCTGGATGAGGACTTGATCAAAACTGTCTGTTGGAATCTGATAACTTCTTTCTTTGGTAGGAGATGCTAGAACTTCAGACATGACCCAATCGGGCAGATTTTCAGGCTCACGGGGGAAGAAACTACCGTCAGCGCCACCGTTGTCGTAGAGAAACTTTCCTTGGGCATCATAGGCTGCTAATTTATAGGGCAGGTGATTCAGTAGTGTTTTTAAATCATTCATACCTTCATCATAGCTTCTTTCAGGAGAAATGGCAATGCTTTGGATTGGAGACAATATTATCGTAGGATAGTATCAGTTTGTCTGAGGAAAGTAGTATCACTTGGAGCAGTATCAGGGTATAATAAGGTGAAAGAAGACTCGAGGTGAGAACATGTCAAAACTTATTTTTCTAGATGTTGATGGGACGTTGGTGGATTATCATAACCGCATTCCAGAGTCAGCAATCAAGGCTATTCGTCAGGCACGTGAAAATGGACATCTGGTCTATGTTTGTACCGGACGTAGCAAGGCAGAAATGCAACCTGAATTATGGGAAATTGGCTTGGATGGTATGATTGGTGGCAATGGCTCTTATGTGGAGCATCATGGCCAAGTCCTCATGCATCAGCTGATTTCCAAGGAAGATACAGCAAAGATTGTGGATTGGCTGACAGAGCGACATCTTGCCTTTTATCTGGAGAGTAATAATGGCCTCTTTGCCAGTCCTGATTTTCGGGAGAGGGCGCGTGAGACGCTAAAGACTTACGCTATTCAAAAGGGGCAATCTGCAGAGTCTGTTGAGGGTAAGGAACCAGAAGATTTCATTCATGGCCTCCAGTATGGTGGGGAACTCTACCGTGACGACCTAAATAAGGTCAGTTTCGTTTTGGAGTCTTATCAGGATCACTTGGATTCCAAAGAAGCTTTTCCACAGCTCGAAGCTCATACTTGGGGAGGTCGAGGTGAGACAGACTTGTTTGGTGATTTGGGTGTTAAGGATATTAACAAGGCTCATGCCATTGATGTCCTTTTGGAGCATTTGGGGGCTAAGCGTTCGGATACCATTGCTTTTGGTGATGCCAAGATTGATATCCCTATGTTGGATTACTGTGAGATTGGTGTTGCCATGGGAAATGGAGGACCAGAAATATTGGCTATGGCAGACCTAGTTACAGACGATGTTGAAGCTGATGGCCTCTATAAGGCATTTGATAAATTAGGCTTGTTGCAATAGAAAAAACTGAGTTCCATTTGGTAGCTCAGTTTGTGTTTTATGCCGGTTTACGACCGATAAATTTTTTCAAGAGATATAAGAGATAGCCAACAGCGATATACCCAGCACTGATGACCAGGACGTTTACCAAGACCTTGTTCCAACCAAATTTATTAACATTGATAAAGAAGTAGGCGAAGGGGCTATCTTTGGCACCTGGAATAGGGAGTTTTAGAACCAAGCCATTTAAAAGGGCAAAGGCAAAGTAAGACAGAGGGACCACGGACCAGTAAATTGGCTCACGTAGACGGTAGGCTTTCTTAGCATCGAAAATGAGGGTATCAAGCACCAATCCCCAAGGCACAATATAGTGGACCAAGAAGTTACGGAGGGTCCAGAATTTCTCAGGTTCTGTAATAGGTGCCAAGAGGATATGATAGATGACTCCAGTGATGAGGATGGCCATAGTTACACCACCCTTGTAACGCAAGAGTTTGGTGTTAGTCGTCGCATCCCCTTTTTTGAAGTCATAGATGATAAAGAAAATCAAACTAGAGAAGACGAGGATATTGGACAAAACAGTGTAATAGAGCAACATACCCCAACCATCATCATGGATTTGGATAGAGACTCCTACCAAACCACAGAGAGCTAGTAAGATACGGTAAAATCGTGAAATAGTCATAAGCTTCCTTTTCCTAATAAATAATCTCTCTTATCATATCACATTTTTCACTAACAATTTATTGAAAATTCTAGTAAAATCAAGGTAAGAAAGACTTTAAGGAGTAATGATGTCCAATTTAATCGATTATCTTGATAAGGTTAAGGATTTGCCTTTCGACCAAGAGCCTCTAAATATCTTGGATAAGGTTTGCATCAATGAGATTGGCTACCTGACTTATGAAAAATGGTTCTCAGCAAGTGATTTGAAGGAAACCATCAATTTACATGACTATGCTGAAGGGAAGGACTTAAATCCAGACTATACCTTCATGGTGACTAAGGAACGGGTAGATTTGGCTGAAACCATGGTCAGGTCGAGACGTTTCACTGGACTTAATCTAAGTGACTACTGTAGTGTCTTGGACAAGGAAGTGGAAAAACAGTTTGCGGCTATGATTTTCAGTCTGCCTGAATTGGACTACCAGCAGATTGTCTTTCGTGGGACAGATGATAGCGTCATTGGTTGGAAGGAGGATTTTCAGCTGACCTACAGTCGGGAAATTCCAGCCCATCGCTCAGCCATGGCCTTTCTGGAGAAGCACTTGCCAAACCTCAGTGGCCATATCGCTGTTTCTGGACATTCCAAGGGTGGCAATCTTGCCCTCTATTCGGCTGTTCAGAGTTCGACTGTCCTGCGTGAGCAAATAGCAGAGCTTTTGCTTCTGGATTCTCCGGGCTTGATGAAGTCTCTCTTGGAGAAGCCTTCTTACCAAGAGTTAAAACCCAAGATGACGGTTATCAGACCTCAAGAATCTGTTGTGGGAGTCATGCTCTACTGGGACAAGGTCGCAAAGCTCGTAGCAGCAGATGGCATAGGCATCGCTCAACACAATGTCTTGCTTTGGCAGGTTGACCTGGAAACAAATGATTTTGTTTATGTGGACCAGCCGACAGACTTGAGTCAACGCTTAAAAGAAACCTTCCAAGAATGGATTGAGACCTTGCCAAATCAAGAACTCAAGCAGGTTTGTGACTTGTTCTTTGATACCATACTTGATTCTGGAATTGAAAGTCTGGATGATATTGGTATCAAAACCCTTCCTAAGCTAGGCCAGATGTTACAAGAATTTGGCAATCTCTCGGACCAACAAAAGAAAGTTCTGCAGGACGGTTTCAACCAGTTGCTCTGGATATTTTGGAAGTCAGGGAACAGAAAAACAAGCTTGCCCAAACTAGAACTTCCTGATTTTATCAAGAAGTTGAGTGAATTAACCAACAACGATTAGGGGCAGCGGAATCATAGAAGTGGAGAATTTTATGTCTAAAAACGTATTGATTACAGGAGCAACATCAGGAATTGGGGAAGCAACGGCGCGTGCCTTTGCCAAAGAGGGAGAAAATCTCATCCTAACAGGTCGTCGTGTAGAGCGTCTTCAAGCTCTAAAAGAAGAGCTCCAAGCAACCTATCCAAATCAAAAAGTTTGGACCTTTGCCCTGGATGTCACAGATATGGCCATGGTCAAGGATGTTTGCCAAGCCATTCTCAAAAGCGTGGGTCAAGTCCACGTCTTGGTTAACAATGCAGGTCTGGCACTAGGTCTAACAGCCTACCAAGACTATGAGGAGTGGGACATGCTGACCATGCTCGATACCAATGTCAAGGGCTTGATGATGGTGACACGTCAGATTTTGCCAAGCATGGTTGCTGCCAATGAAGGCCATATCATCAATATGGGATCTACGGCGGGCATCTATGCCTAAGCAGGGGCTGCCGTTTACTCAGCCACCAAGGCCGCAGTGAAAACTTTCAGCGATGGCTTGCGTATCGATACCATTGCCACAGATATCAAAGTGACGACCATTCAACCTGGTATCGTTGAGACCGACTTTTCACAAGTTCGCTTTCATGGTGACAAGGACAAGGCGGCGAAAGTCTATCAAGGTTTGGAAGCCTTGCAAGCCCAAGATATTGCGGATGTAGTTCTCTACGTCACCAAGCAACCTCGACGCGTCCAAATTTCAGACATAACCATCATGGCTAACCAACAAGCTACAGGGTTTACCATTTATAGGGAGGAATAAAAAGTCTCCGATAAACCTTTTCCAGATGGAAAGGGCTACAAAATTTGGTCGCTTACTCGTATTTTTGCCATGTCTAGATCATAAATAATATACATTCTGAGCCACTATAGGTGGCTTTTTATCATTTTTCCTAACCTTTTACGAATATAAATTTAAATAGTGATATTTTAAAATAATAACTTATAAGTATTTACATTTAAGTACTTATAAGTTATAATAAAGGAAGAGAGATTTGTATGTATCCTATTCATTTTTATAAAGATAGAAATGGACATGAACCTGTTAGAGAGTATATTGAAACATTATCTATGAATTCAAGTAAAGATTCTAGAATTAAATTACATAAAATTCAAGACTACCTGACTATGTTAAAAAATAGAGGAACCATGATTGGTGAACCATTCATTAAACATTTAGAAGGAGATATTTGGGAACTAAGACCCTTAAGAGATAGAATTTTATTTGCAGCATGGCTAGATGATGGTTTTATTTTGCTTCATCATTTTGTGAAAAAGACACAAAAGACTCCAAGACGTGAGCTGATGAAGGCTCAAAAAGTTTTAGATGATATTAGAAAGCGAGGATTGTAAGATGACCCTAGAAAAGAATCCAGCAATTGGAAGTAGTTGGGATGATTTACAGAAAACTATTTTCACTAAAGAGGAAATTGCGGCGAGTGAACTCCGTGTTGCACTGATGCTTGAGATTATTGATGCTCGTAAAAAACAAGGTATCTCCCAAAAGAAACTTGAAGAGCTAAGTGGTGTCAAACAACCTGTTATCGCACGTATGGAGACAGGAAAAACTGCACCTCAGTTAGATACGGTTCTTAAAATACTGGCAAGTCTAGGAAAGACATTGGCAGTGGTTCCGCTTGATTCACATGTGAAGTAAGTTTAGGAAAGATAACGTACTTTCATAACAATTATCATTTGCTATTCTAAAAAGATTAACACGGACTTCCCGTGTTTTTTTGTTTGAATTTTCCCAAAACTATGAAAGAAACTGTGAAAATGCTATAATGTAAGGGATTACGACAATGTTGAAAGGATAAGCCATGCCAGCAGTTACTCCAGAACTTGAGATAGAACGTCAATTAATCGAGCAATTAACCTCTGGTGAGAGCCAGTGGACCTATCGCCCAGACTTAAAAAATGAAGGTCAATTATGGGATAACTTTTTTGAAAAGTTAGCTCAGAATAACGTTGCCCTACTTGCTGACCATCCCTTGACCGAGCAAGAAAAGCGCCAAATCAAGAACCAGCTTAACTTCGTTAACTATTATGAAGCTGCTAAGTGGTTGGCGGGTGAAAATGGTATTGCCAAAGTCGAGGTACAGCGTGAAGATGCTAGCCTTGGAACAATCCGATTTTCTGTCATCTGGCGTGACAATATTGCTGCTGGAAAATCCAGTTACGAGGTGGTTAATCAAGTAGAACGTGACAAGGCTTATCCACAAGATCAGGACCGTCGTTTAGATACGACGCTGATGATTAACGGACTTCCTCTTATCCATATCGAGCTCAAGAGTCCTCGTGTGGCCTTTTTGGATGCCTTTCATCAAATCAAAAAGTATGACCGTGAAGGAAAGTTACGTGGCATCTATTCTGCCCTTCAGATGTTTGTTGTGACTAATAAGGTTGATACACGTTATATTGCAGCTGCACGAGAGGATAAGCTTAATAAACAATTCTTGACATCTTGGGTGGATAAAGATAATAAACCCATGACCAGTCTCATGGACTTTGCCCACGAAGTCCTGTCTATTCCACGTGCCCATCAGATGGTGATGCAGTACTCCGTTATTGATGATAGTAAGAAAGCACTCATCCTCTTACGTCCTTATCAAATCCATGCCATCGAGTCTGTTCAGGATGCCTCTCGCCGTCAGGAATCTGGCTATATCTGGCATACCACGGGTTCTGGTAAGACCCTGACCTCCTACAAGGTGGCTCGCAACCTCTTGCAGATTCCAGCCATTCAAAAGACAATTTTTGTCGTCGACCGTAGGGACCTTGACCAGCAGACGACCTCGTCCTTTCTCTCTTATGCGGCCAATGATGTCATTGACATCGACGAAACGGACAATACTCATGACTTGGTCAAGCGTTTGGCAGGAAATGATAAGCGTGTGATTGTGACGACTATCCAGAAAATCACAACCATGATGCGCAAGTTTGGAGAAGGTAAATACCAAAAGGATTCGGAAAAAATCAAGGACCTCCGTGTGGCTTTCGTTGTGGATGAGTGTCACCGAGCGGTCACGCCTCAGACTCAAAAAGATATCAAGGGCTTTTTCCACAATTCGCTCTGGTATGGCTTTACAGGTACACCGATTTTCAAGGAAAATAAACGCAAGCAATTAGGCGATTTGGCACAAACGACCCACCAACAATATGGCGAACGCCTACACGAGTATACGGTCAAAGAAGCCATCCATGACGGGGCTGTTCTTGGCTTTAAGGTGGATTATCGAAATACCATTATTTCGCCGATTCCTGAAAAAGACCTTCCTGACTCTGTTTATGAAGATAAAGAGCACATGCTAGAAGTCTTGGATGCTATCCTAAACAAAAGTTATCAACAGTTGGGCTTTCCAAATGGTGTGGGCAAGACCTACGAGGCTATCTTAACCGTTAAGTCCATTCCACAAGCTCAGGCTTATTACAATCTGCTCAAGAGTATCAAGGCAGGACTGGAACGTGTCAAAGTGTCAGAGCGAGCTAAGCGAGTGCTACTTGACTTTCCAAAGATGACGGTCACTTACTCAGTGTCGGAAAATGAAGAAGAGTCTATCGACTACCAAGACCACATGAAACAGGTCATGGACGACTACAATCAGGAGTTCGGTACCCATTTTACTATGGCTGATTTGCGTGGCTTTAACACGGATATCAATAATCGTTTGGCTAGAAAGTTAGACAAATACATTCCTCGCAATGAGCAGTTGGATTTGGTTATCGTTGTTGACCGTCTTTTGACAGGTTTTGATGCCCCCTGTCTATCCACTCTCTTTATCGACCGTAAGCCCATGCGTCCACAGGATCTGATTCAAGCCTTTAGTCGCACCAACCGCATCTTTGACAGTAAAAAGCGTTATGGACATATCATCACTTTCCAAAGACCAGAGGCCTTTAAAGAGGCTGTGGATAACGCCCTGAAACTCTACTCAAACGGAGGTGAAAATGATGTCACCGCCCCAGATTGGGACGAAGAAAAAGCTAACTTCATCCAAGCTTGGATAGATTTTCAAGTAAAAGTGGAAGATGTGGAAAACTATGTCATCACGATTGAGCAGGCCACTAGCCCACAACTTCGTCGCATTGCCAAGGCTTACCAAACCTTTGACAAGTATCTGGCATCTATCCGTGTCTATAGTGAATACGATGAAGCGGCTATCTATGCAGAGACAGGACTGTCAGATGAAAAGCTCGAAACCTATCTAGGTATCTATCAAAATATCCTAGCAGAGCTCAAAAGCCGAGCAGAAGACGATGGTGATGATAATCTCTTTGACATCCACTACGAACTGGAATCCATCCAAGTCGACGAGATTAACTATGCTTACATCTTGACCCTGATTCAAAGTATGATTCAGCAGGAAGAGGATAGTCCACAGGCCCTCAGTGACAAGGATATCGAAACGGTTGATAACTATATCCAGAGTCTGGAACGCACCAATCCTAAACTAGCAGAAATCATCCGCAATTTGTGGAAAGAAGTCCAAGCCAATCCTAAAGATTACCAAGGACAATCTATCACTGGCGTCTTAGACACTATGATTGAAGCCATTATCGACGACCATCTCAAACGCTTTGCCAGAGAATGGTATGTCGGACTGGATGAACTTCGTTACTATGTCCAACACTATCGTAAGGGTGCCAAGAAGCAATCTGGCGAAAGCCAGCTCACCAAGAGCCAACGCTACAAAGACTACAAAGCAGAAACAGCTGATGCCCTCAACCCGCTCAGCTACAAAAAACACATCAAAGAAGCCTACACCAAACTCATCGAAGAGGTTATTGAACCATTGAGAGTTGGGAGGTAGGTAATAATTAGGGAGGAATAAATGAGTTGGACTAGTATATTTGCAGGAGTTGCAGCATTTACTTCAGTTGTCAATGTGTTAGTAACTATTGTAAATAATAAAGCTCAAATGAGGGCCCAAATTATAGCAAGTTCTCGGGTTCAATGGATTAAAGAAGTTAGAAATATCTACACAAACTTTTTAAAGTTAAGTACGGAATTTCATAATGAATTACTGTTTCTAAACGAGTCTGATAAAGAAAAGAATTTTGACAAAATATTTAATCTGTTGAGAGGGAATTTGTGGTCAAGTTATTATCAATTGATTTCATATTTTCCTGATATAGATAGTGATGGAAGAAACACCAAGATTAGAAATACTTTCGAAGAATTAATTATTTATTTAGAAGAAAAATTGGAGTACTCTTATAAGGATACTACTTTTATTGGATTTACACCTAGTTGCAAAATATTGAAACAAGAGAATATTTCTGTCCAATATAAAGTATTACTAGATTATATTTCTATTGAGTTTTCAAATTATATAAAACAGGAATGGGAAAAGGTCAAGTCAGAGGTAATGTAAACTTTTTGAATTATATAGTCTATTAAGGTGAAAGTATTACACTTATTGTGTAATACTTTATTTTTAAAACATTGTCCCATTATTGTCATTACTGTCCCAAAGTGATATAATGATAATAGATTATAAAAAGGAGTTTAGTCATGAAAAAGAAACAAGTTATCAACTTAATTAAATACTTTTCAGAAAAAAATGAAATAGGATTTAGAACGGAGGCTTATGAAATTGCAAAGTCCTTTGATAAGAATGGGGACTATCAACTAGCTGAATATATAATGGCACTCCTCTCAGACGCAAATACTTTTGTTCCACAAATTAATGAAGAAAACTTTGAATCGTTAAGAAAGGTTTCATTATTAAGTCCTGAGGCATTACCATTACCAAATTCTATTTCTAAAAATATAATTGGTATTGTGAATGCTGTTCGTAGGAATATTGGTGTTAATAAGTTTTTATTTGAAGGAGCGCCGGGTACTGGTAAAACGGAAACCACAAAACAAATATCAAGACTTTTGGATCGAGAACTCTATATTGTGGATTTTGAATCAATAGTTGATAGCAAACTAGGTCAGACGTCAAAGAACATTGCTTCACTTTTCAAGGAAATTAATAGTTTTTCTAAACCAGACAAAGTTGTCGTTCTATTTGATGAAATAGATGCAATTGCTTTAAATAGGTTAGATTCAAATGACTTGAGAGAAATGGGAAGAGCTACTTCGTCTATACTAAAGGGATTGGATTCATTAAATGATGAAATCGTTCTAATTGCTACTACAAATCTCTTTGACGTTTTTGATAAGGCCTTAATTAGACGATTTGATGCGGTTATTAATTTTAATAATTATAGTCAAGAAGATTTATTAGAAATATCAGAGGTTCTAATTAGCGATATACTGAGAGATTTTAAACAATCTGGGAAAAATAGTAAATTGTTGAGAAAGATTATCTCATTGATGAATCCGATTCCTTATCCAGGAGAGCTAAAGAATATTTTAAAAAGTTCAGTGGCTTTTAGTAGTTTAACTGATAAGTATGATTATTTTAGGCGGATATTTTCAAATGCATATAAATCTATAGATGAAGTTTCAATTGATGAATTGAAAACACTTGGTTTTACGGTTCGAGAAATTGAAATCTTAAAAGGTATATCAAAAAGCCAGGTTTCAAGAGAATTAAAAGGAGAGTAAGTAATGAACGAATTGTTGCAATTAAAAGGTCGTTTTGAACAAAAATCAAGTAGTAATCGTCCTGGTTCTCCCAAATTATTGGCCAATCAAAAAGTAAGTAGTGAGAAATTATTAAAATTAAAAAAAGAGTTAGTGGTATTAAAAGAATACTGGCTTAAAGTTCCTTATTTTGAAGGAGCCTTAATATCAACAACCTATGTAGATGTTGTGGCAAAAAGTAGAAGGATGAAGGAGCTTTTTAAAAAAAGTAATAAAGTTCAACCCAATGACTGTATTGTTGGTGCAAAGTTTTTTGAAAGTGATTCTAATAAAAAAAAGCATGTTATTACGTACTATGTAGATTTAGAAGTTTTAGATGAAACAATTAATAAGCTTGATACGGTTGCTTCTATACTTCTAAATGACTTTGACGGTGAAATTTTAACAGAAAAATTAAATTCAATAAGTGATAAAAAGATTAGTTACGAACCGAGTGGAATTTCTAAGACTCGATTCTTACAAACTATTGTAGATGTTAGTTCAATTGAGAATTTTGGAATACCTCAAAATGAACTTGATGAACTGAGCACATCAATAATTAGTATTTTTGATATCAATATACCAACAACAGAACTACTGAAAAGAATTGGTTTAAATGTTCCTGATTATAGAATAATAGATGGAGCAACAATATTATTGACGCCTGATCAGTTAACAATTTTAAATGAAAAAGCTCCTTATCTAATTGCCATGGCTACTACTGATATCTCGGAATTAGACCTCCAAAACAGTGAGTTGTTTAATAGTGAGCAAACTATGTCAATTCCTTCTCCTACTGATGAGCCTGTAGTTGGAGTAATAGATACGATGTTTGACAATAGTGTGTATTTTTCTGAGTGGGTTACATTTCAGGATAAGGTAGATTCAGAAATTCCTATTGAACGATCTGATTATGAACATGGAACGGCAGTATCTTCGTTAATTGTTGATGGTTCCTCAATTAATCCAGAACTAGATGATGGTTGTGGTCGTTTTCGAGTAAAACACTTTGGAGTTGCGAGAGGTAGTAAGTTTAGTTCTTTTTCTATACTTAAGTCAATTAAAGAAATTGTTGCAGAGAATAGAGATATAAAAGTATGGAATTTATCGTTGGGTTCGGCATTGGAAATTCAAAAAAACTTTATTTCACCTGAAGCAGCTTTATTAGATGAAATTCAGTTTGAATACGACGTTTTATTTGTAGTGGCAGGAACTAATAAAAGAATAAGTGATAAAGATGGAATGAAAATAGGAGCACCAGCGGATTCAATTAATTCTTTAGTTGTGAATGCAGTTGATAAAAATAATAAACCGGCTACATATTCTAGAGAGGGCAATGTTTTATCTTTTTTTAATAAACCTGATATTTCTTATTACGGTGGAGATAAGAAAGATAAAATGAGAGTTTGTATGCCTAATGGAGAATATTTTGTGTCAGGGACGTCTTTTGCAGCTCCTTGGATTACGAGAAAAGTGGCATATTTGATTCATAAAATTGGTTTAAGTAGAGAAGTAGCAAAAGCTTTAATTATTGATTCTGCTATATCGTGGTTCAAACCAAATATTTCCTCTAATTTAATTGGTTATGGTGTAGTACCTCGAAGAATTGAAAATGTACTTAACACAACGGATGACGAGATTAAATTTGTTTTATCAGGTGAGTCCCTCATGTATGATACATATAATTATAACCTTCCGGTTCCTATTGTTGACGAAAAGCATCCTTATATAGCTAAGGCAACATTATGTTATTTTCCTAAGTGTTCTAGAAACCAAGGAGTGGATTATACGAATACAGAATTAGATATTTATTTTGGAAGACTAAACGGAAAGAAAATTGTTACTGTGAATGATAATAAACAAAATGATAATGTAGCTCTACCAGAAAAAGAGGCTAGAGGCATGTATAGAAAGTGGGATAATATTAAGTCTATAGTAGAATATGTAAAAACTAATGGTCGTGCGAAAAAAGCATATGAAAATGGTTTATGGGGATTTAGTCTTAAAACTAAGGAAAGACTTAATAATAGAGATGGAAAGAATCTTAGGTTTGGAATAGTTGTAACATTGAAAGAAATAAAGGGTGTAAATAGGATTTCAGATTTTATAAGTCAATGTTCGATGCGTGGATGGCTCGTCAACAGAATTGATATCAAGGCAATGATAGATATCTATAACGTTGCTGAAGAAGATATTGATTTTGAAGATTAATATATCAATAGGCATTTTGAAGGAGTTTAGTTAAGGTATGGTTAACAGAAAGATTCCAAAAATTAGATTTAGACATTTTAGTGATGATTGGAAATCTGATAAATTAGGAAAATTAGGAACAGTTGCCATGAATAAGCGTATTTTCAAGGAGGAAACTTCTGAAGTTGGAGAGATTCCATTTTATAAAATTGGTTCTTTTGGTAGAGAACCTGATTCATTTATTACTCGTGAAAAATTTGAGGAATATAAATCTAAATATCCATATCCTGAAATTGGAGATATTTTGATTTCTGCTTCAGGAAGTATTGGTCGGACGGTAGAATATCTAGGAGAGGAGGCTTATTTTCAAGATTCAAATATCGTCTGGCTAAAACATGATGAACGGTTAGATAATTCTTTTCTCAAACAATTTTATTCCATAGTAAAATGGCAAGGTATTGAAGGAACAACTATTAAGCGGTTGTACAATAAAAATATTTTAGAAACTTCAATAGCTCTTCCAAGTATCTCCGAACAATCCGCCATCGGTTCCCTCTTCCGTACCTTTGACGACCTTCTGGCTAGCTACAAGGACAATCTCGCCAACTACCAATCACTCAAGGCGACCATGCTCTCCAAGATGTTTCCAAAAGCTGGACAAACAGTTCCTGAGATTCGTTTGGATGGATTTGAAGGGGAGTGGGTTGAAAAAAAATTAAAGGATATATCTAAACGTGTGACACGAAAAAATAATGACTTAGTGTCAGAAAGAGCCTTAACAATATCGGCTCAATTCGGTTTGATAGATCAGGAGGAATTCTTTCAGAAAAAGATAGCTTCGAAAGATGTAAGTGGATATTATCTTATAAAAAAAGGGGAGTTCGCATATAATAAAAGTTATTCGACAGGTTATCCCTTGGGAGCAATAAAGCGTCTTGATAAATATGAGAATGGAGTACTATCTACTTTGTATATTCTTTTTAAAGCAGTAGATGTTGATTCGGATTATCTTGCTCATTATTATGAGAGTGATAAGTGGCATCGAGAGGTTTCAATGTGTGCTGCTGAGGGAGCACGAAATCATGGATTATTAAACATTGCACCAGCTGATTTTTTCAACACTAGATTAGTAATTCCTAAAGAACTAGAAGAACAACGCGCTATCGGCACATATTTCATTAATCTCGATAACCTCATAAATTCTCACCAAGAAAAAATTTCTCAGCTTGAGACTCTGAAAAAGAAACTCTTGCAAGATATGTTTATCTAAGGAGAAGGTGAAATATGGAGCATGAATTCATTAAGTTGGAGCACATTGATACCACAGTAGCAGCAAAGAACTTTTCTGAATTACTCAATGATAATAAAACATATTTTTTGAATGGTAGTTGGGGATCTGGTAAGACTGAATTTTTAGATGAGGTGAAGAAAAATTCCCCCAAGAAACTAATTACCATTGATTTTTGGAGAATAACAGATACTAGATCAACTATTGAGGTTGCATTTTCAAAATTATATCCATTATTATACTGGGCTATAAGAGTAGGTGTTGTTCTTCTAGTGGCTGTATCTATACTGATGACTAATGTTGTTGATATTGGGTTGAGTAATTATTTTGGTGGCTCAAAACCTTTGATTTTGAAATTAGGTGGAGTAGTAGCATTAATAGTTGCTGTATGGCAAGTCTTTAAGAAAAAATCGGATGAATTTTATTGTTTTTTACTAAGTAATTCTCTAAAGTTTCCAAAGTTTTCGAAAGTCCTGATTATTGATGACTTTGACAGAATGTCTGAAAAGCAACAAGAAGAAAGTTATAAACTTTTCAGTTTGATAAATGGAAAGTTGCCAATTGTTTTTGTTGGTGACATTACTAAGGTTCATAAAAATGATGATAATTATCTATCAAAAATAATTGATAGATAAGTTGAACTACCATTTGATTTGCATCCATCTAAAATATGGAATAACTATTTTAGTGTTTTAGAAGATAAATTTAATATAGTGCTTTCTAATGATTTTAAAAAAAGGATAAGTTCTGATCAGAAGAATTTACGAGATAGAGAACACTTTAATGAATATGTCAATCAAGAGTTTTTTGCAAGAGGAAAGTTTGGTCGTGTTCAAGTTGAGCAGCAATTACTAGTGATTTATGCTTATCTATTTTATCCAGATTTATATATGAATCTGCTTAAAGGTGAATCAATTAGGGTGGAGAAATCAGAAGAGTCAGAGCTTCATGATATAGTAAGAATAGGTTATACGATAAAAGAACAATTATCTGAAATTCAGAGTTCAGATAATTCAGATTATCCATTAAGTTTCAAAAAGAATAAGTTAGAATATTTATTATATGAGCAAACAAGTAACCGAACAAAAATTGAGTTAGATCTACTGTTTACTAGTAACTCAGAGGAATTAATATCAGAGATTATTGAGTCAGATCAATCGTCTGATTTTTACCAATATTTATCGAGTCAATTCCGAACATTTTCTGAAATAATGAAAGAACAACTTTTAACTGTAGTAATAAAAGAATCAATGAAATTTATAAATAGCCCTTCAATGAATTTTATTGTTCAAGAAAGTTTGAATGAGGTTATACCTTTATATGAAAGGAATTCACCTCTGACTGAAGATGTTATTATTAGGATTATAAAGATGTGGGAGCCTATCCTTAGAAATGAAAAGTTGGATCAGTCTGAAATCATATATTTTCTCAATAAACACGACTTGCTTAGTTTTCACGAACTAGGACTATATTATTCTGATTTAAGAATAGATACTGAGACTTTTTCAAACTTACGTAGAAAGGACTTTTTTCTGTTAACCTACTTAAGTAGTAAGGGTTTGTTTGAAAAGTTTAAGTATTGGGATAATACTATTTGGGACGCTATAGAATTATTTGATGACAGAGAATTCCTATCATTTTGGATTTTTCAATCAATTATTACGAATGAACTAGGCTATGAAGGATTTGATATTATTTCTGAGGACAAGAGGTATACTATTTGGATTGGTAGATATTTGTTTGAATCCCCTCATAAGCATACTGATTATAAGGAGTCTGTCATTTCTAAAATTAAACCGAGACTTGAAAAGATGAAGATGGAAGGTTTCACATTTAATAAGATGGAAGACACAAGATTTAAGGTTGAGACTTAAGATTTAATGCAGAATATTTTAAAAGGAGACCAACATGGTATCAGTAACTCAACGTGTTAAACAGATTAAGCAGCCTCGTGGTGGTTATTTGCCTGTTAAGGCTTTTACGGTGACGACACTTGAAGATGGTCAGCTTCTTAATCCTGAGGAGTCTATTGTGGCTAGTTTGGTTGGAACTGCTGTAGACTATCTTAGTCGTTTCATGGATGGGACAGCTGTAGAGGAGGCTTTTGAGATTTCCTTGCTTGGTGCTAGAGCCATGAGGATGGAGGCTAAGGCTTTTGTTCTTCTAGATGATGTTAAGGGGCTTGACGATTTGTCGATTACTAGGGCTTGTCAGTTGGCAGGTTTTGATAGTGCCTTTCGTGCTGGTCCTCTGGCTTATCGTCCAGTGGAGAGTATTGTCCCAGATCAGGCTACTATTGCTAATATTCGTATCATGGTTGAGCGTAGTTTGAGCTTTTTCAAGGCCTTTGGTCCTGTGACTGCGGATGGTTTTACCATGGAAGGGGCTTATACGGCTACCATAACGACTGGTGATGGGGATTTCCTGACTAAAGATACCCTTTGGGACTTTAAAGTCAGCACCAACAAGCCCAATAAGGACCATACCTTGCAGTTGCTGATTTACTATCTTATGGGTAGGCGTTCGATTCATCCAGAGTTTCAAACCATTGAAAAACTAGGCATTTTCAACCCACGTCAAAATACGATTTACCAACTTCCCATTTCTGATATTTCAGATGAGGTCATCAAGGAAGTGGAAACAGTCGTGATTGGCTATTAGAACTAATAGGATAACATTCAAAAATACAAAGAAAGAAACATTATGTCAGAAACAACACAAACCTCTCAGTCGCTTTATCAAGCCCTGTGGAACTCAGCAGATGTGCTCCGCTCTAAGATGGATGCTAACGACTACAAGTCTTATCTCTTGGGCATGGTCTTTTACAAGTATTTGTCGGACAAGATGCTCTTTTTCGTGGCAGAGACCATGGAGGAGGAGACAGAAAGCTTGGAAGAGGCACTAGCAGTCTATCGTAAATACTACGAGGATGAGGAGACTCACGAGGACCTCTTGGCAGTTATTACTGATGAGATGAGCTATGCCATTCATCCTGACTTGACCTTTACGGCACTGGTAGAGCGAGTGAATGATGGAAGCTTCCAGCTAGAGGACCTGGCTCAGGGTTTCCGTGATATTGAGCAGAGTGACGAGCTTTATGAAAATCTTTTTGAAGACATTGACCTCTACTCTAAGAAACTTGGGGCGACTCCTCAAAAGCAAAATCAAACGGTTGCGGCTGTGATGAAAGAGTTGGCTGTCTTAGATGTGGCAGGTCATGCTGGTGATATGTTGGGGGATGCTTACGAGTACTTGATTGGTCAGTTTGCGACGGATTCAGGTAAGAAGGCTGGTGAGTTCTATACACCGCAACCTGTTGCCAAGCTCATGACTCAGATTGCCTTTTTAGGACGTGAGGACAAGCAAGGCTTTACCCTTTACGATGCGACTATGGGGTCAGGCTCACTCTTGCTTAACGCCAAACGCTATTCACGTCAACCACAGACAGTGGTTTACTTTGGTCAAGAGTTGAATACCTCAACATATAACCTGGCACGCATGAACATGATTTTGCATGGTGTGCCGATTGAAAATCAGTTTTTACACAACGCTGATACATTGGACGAGGATTGGCCAACTCAAGAGCCAACTAACTTTGACGGTGTTCTTATGAACCCACCTTATTCAGCCAAGTGGTCAGCCAGCTCAGGTTTCATGGATGATCCTCGATTCTCACCATTTGGGAAACTAGCACCTAAGTCTAAGGCTGATTTTGCCTTCCTCCTGCATGGATACTATCACTTGAAACAAGACAATGGTGTTATGGCCATCGTCCTACCTCATGGGGTACTCTTCCGTGGTAATGCTGAAGGGACTATCCGTAAAGCTTTATTGGAAGAGGGTGCTATTGATACGGTTATCGGTCTGCCTGCTAATATCTTCTTTAACACCAGTATTCCAACGACTGTTATTATTCTCAAAAAGAACCGCACCAATCGTGATGTTTACTTTATCGATGCCTCTAAGGAGTTTGATAAGGGGAAAAATCAGAACATCATGACGGATGCCCATATTGAGAAGATTCTCGATGCCTATAAGAGCCGTGAGGATATGGACAAGTTCGCCCATCTGGCTAGTTTTGAAGAGATTGTGGAAAATGACTACAACCTTAATATTCCTCGTTATGTAGATACCTTTGAGGAAGAAGAAGTGGAGCCCTTGACCGAGATTGTGGCTAAGATTAATCAGACTAATGCGACGATTGAAAGTCAGACAGCCTCCCTTCTCGACATGCTTGGCCAGCTTCATGGAACGACACCAGAAGCAGACGAAGAACTCAAGGCTTTTGTGGAAGCATTTAAGGGGTAACTTATTAGTTAAATGATAAAAGAAGGATCAGTCAAATGAAGTTTTGACTGGTCTTTTTTCTATGAATTTGATAATATTAAATTACTAAAAAGGTAATTTAAATCGACCAGAAAGGAATTTATGAAGCTTATCTATACAAATAAAACTGTTGAGAAACAGTGCACTGAGCTGAGGCGAGCGAAAAAGGATTTTTCGGATAAGGTTGCATTAAAGTTACACCAGTTGATTAACCTTTTGGAAGTATCGGATTCTTTGGCTAGTGTGACAGCTTTTCCTAAGTATCATTTTCACCAATTAAAGGGAAAGAGAAATGGACAGTTTGCTTTAGATATAGATGGTCGAAGGAGTTCCTATCGTTTGATTGTAGGATTTCGTGAGGAAGATTTTGAGAAGGTGTTTTCTAGTCCGGTAGAAATCGAAATCTTGAAAATAGAGGAGGTTAGCAATCATTATGAGTAAAAAAGTGGTTGAGTACAAAGACCTGGTTGCTTTTCACCCAGGTCAGTATGTTGAAGACTTAATTGAGGACTATAACGTAACTCAGAAAGAATTTGCGGAGCGTTTGGGAGTCTCTGCCAAGACTGTCAGCAAGTTAGTTAATGCTGAGGAGTCTATTAGTAAGGAGACCGCTCATAAGTTAGCCAAGTTAAGTGGTGTTTCTATGCAGACTTGGCTTAACCTTCAAAACATTTATGATGTGAAATTGGCTGAAATTGTAGAACAAAGAGAGCTTGATCAAGGCCGCGAGAAGGAAATATGCGAGATGATTGACTTCAAGTATTTTAAGCAAAAAGGCTATGTTCCAGAGAAGCGCTATGGTATTGGTGAAAAGATTACAGAGCTTCGGAAGATTCTGGAAGTATCGAGTTTAGAATATCTCGTGACTTTTAACCATTTAGTGAGTTATCGTAATACACGTGACTTTACCGAAAAGAGTATTGTTAATTCTAATATTATGTTAGAGTTAGCATCTAAAAAAGCTCGTAATAAAACGACCACGAAGCTTAATCGTAGAAAGTTAGAGAGAAGCTTGCCAACATTGAGGGAACTGACGAGACAAGATCCAAAGGATTTTGCTCAAGAGTTGACCGATATCTTGCTAGAGTGTGGGGTTGTCCTAGTGGGCCTTCCTGCTTTAGCAAATGCCAATTTAAATGGTGCAACAAAGAAATTTGGAAACGGTAGTGTCTTGTTGTTATTAACAGATCGTAATAAAGCATCAGATATTTTTTGGTTTTCACTTTTCCATGAGATTGGTCATATTCTTCAGAATGACTTTTGGTCTGATGATGGAGATAGTGACTCTTATCGACGTTCTGAGGAACAAGCAGACCAGTTTGCAAAAGATTTACTAATTGCCCCTCAAGACTACCAAAGATTCATAGATGAGGCTTGCTTTGATAAACAATCGATTAAGAAATTTGCTGATGAAATTGGTATTCATCCTAGCATTGTTTTAGGTCGACTGCAGAATGATGAGTATTTGGGTTATGATCAATTTAGAGACTTGAAAGTGAACTATTATTTGGTTTCTTAATGGCTTTTATAGGTACTATCTAAAAACTTTCCCGAATAATAGAAGTAGAGGGGCCAACCCTCTATTTTTTCTTAAGGAGAGGTAAATGGAAAAAAGACACAAGCATGTCTCACCGACCTTGGATATCATGGCCAAGAAGATTTTCAGTCTGCCTGAGGTGACGGTTGCTTTCATTCGAGATATTTTGAATTTGGATGTTGTGGATGCTCAGATTTTGGAGGGGACACAGCTTCATAAAAAGGACTTTGACGAGGATGAGCTCTTTTCAACCTCGGTGGATGTTCGAGCTAAGTTGAATGATGGAACTGAGGTCATTATTGAGATTCAGGTGCGTAAGCAGCATTATTTTCTCAATCGTTTTCATTATTATTTGGCTAACCAGCTGGTGGAAAATGTGCAACAATTACGCCAACAAGGACAGACGCATAAGATGTACGAGCAGATGGAGCCAGTCTATGGCATAGCTATCTTGGAAAAGACCTTGTTGCCTGATGAGGAGTCCCCGATTAATACATATTGGATGGCCAATAGTCGGACGGGCAAGCCTTTGAATTCTTACTATAAGGACGGAAAACGTCAGAACCTTCTTCAGATTGCCTTTTTAGAGTTGGATAAGTATAATAAAGATAAACATATTACGGATGAAGGGCGGCAGTGGCTAGAGTTTTTTGGAAATCTCCCATTTTCTAAGGAACCTAGTCAAGCGGTCACGCATGCCGATTCATTACTGGATTCATCCAGCTGGACACAGGAGGAAAAGGCGATGATTGATGAACGCATACGTATTCAAGAAAATTATGACATGACTATGGAAACAGCTATCGATGAAGCACGTGAAGAAGGCTTGGAACAAGGGTTAGAGCAAGGACTAGAGCGTGGACTTAAACAAGGGTTAGAACGAGGTCGTTATGAGGGACAACTAGAACTGATTCGTAAGATGCTGTCAAAAGGTCTGTCGTTAGAAGTAGTATCGGATGTGACTGGTTTATCGGTTGAAGAATTAGAGACATTGTTATCGTAAGAATCAGTTAGGAATAAACATTTATTTGAAAAGTCAGAGGCAGTTTTTGTCTCTTTTTTTATTTTTGGGTATTTAACATTTGTAATACTTAAACATTCGGAAAATAATACTTTGAATCGTAAAATTAAAAAAGACTGTCAAACGTTTGACATAAATCTGAGAAAACAGATTTAATACAATTTGATTGTTTTAGCCGATAAATCTTGCTAAATAAGCCTTTATGGAAGTTTAGAGTTTTCTCTTTCTTACACGTGAAAGAAATTACCTTTTTGTGCGACATTTTTAGACTATAATTTAGAAATGAATAACTGAACTTTCTAATATGACATTTTTGTTAAGGCCTTGTTAAAATGGATTACTTAGCCTTTTATTTTGTGTTCTCATGACTTATAATTTGTTTTGGTTTGTTTTGGATTAAAGAAACAACAGCATCATTAAGTACATCAAATATTTAAGAGTCTCTGTTTTTAGTTCGAGAATAGCTTAAAACTAAAATGGAGAGATTGTGAAAAAAAGTATCGGGAGAATTAACTTGTTTAGAGAAAGTAAAACAAAACCAAAGTACAGCATCCGAAAATATTCCATTGGGGCAGCATCAGCTTTGATTGGGTTCATGGCTCTTGCCAATGGGCAAGGGGCTCAGGCCGATGAGGCACAATCGATTAGTGATTTGACTGATGCCTCAAATCAGGCACAGACACCTCAAACAGCTTCAACGGCACAATTGGCGACTTCCGAACCAGCATCAGTTGAGACTGTGCAAGCGTCACAGCCTGCCAACATTGCTCCAGTTCAGCCTCAGGTAACAACTGTTCAAGCAGCTGAACAGACTCCGACCATTGATCAATTGGTTGAGGCAAACAACCCTCAAACTCAAGAAACTTCAGCAAATGTCTTAACCAATGCGAGTGAGAACCAAGGTCAAGGTAAGGAGTACAGCACTGATGGTTACGGTGCAAAGATGCCTTATACGACTCATGAGGCAGAGAATGCAAGTGTTGAAAATGGTGCTACAATCCAACAGTCAACGGACATGGAATCTACGGCTGTGGAAGCGACTAACCAAACTTATGTTGAGCTTCTTAAAAAGGATGCGGCAGTTACTTCCAATGTCACTGAGCCAGCCAATGCTTTGAATGTCCGTTATACAATACCTGATGGTGCATCAGGTCAGTTGGATGTGCAGGTCAATGGTTCAAGCGTTGGTAATCTTGATTTGTCATCTCACTCAGCATGGCAGTACCTTAAAGGGGACCATGAGTATGATCAAGCCATTGATGGTTCCAGTGCACGTTTTCGTTTTGATGAGACACGTCTCCTCCTCAAGGATATTCAATTGAAATCTGGTGATAAGATTTCTCTAGTTAAGAAGAAAGATGACAATGTCCCTTACGGTATTGACTTTATTGAGCTAGAGCAGGCTCCAGCGCCTGTTGCTCAAGGTGAAAATAGTATCAGTATCGTGGATAAGGGTGCCTCTGCCAATGATGATAGTGACGACACAGCTGCCTTACTTGCGGCTGTAGAAGAAGCTAAAGCCAGCGGAAAATCTGTCTATATTCCAGAAGGACGTTTCAATTTTGATAAACAGGTTAATATCGAAGCTGATAATCTAAAAATCTCAGGTGCCGGTGTTTGGCATACACAACTACACTTTACAAGTGACAAACGCTATGGTGGTGGTATTGTCTTCGGTCATAATAGTAATGGCATTGAGTTGAGCAATCTTTACATGGATTCCAACTTGACGTCTCGTTATAACGAGGATGCACAGTACAAAGCTATTTCGGGAACACTTGGTAAGGATTCGAAAATTCACGACATTTGGGTTCAGCATTTTGAAGTCGGTATGTGGATTGGAGACTACGACCAGACGGGAAATATGAAGTATACGGATGGTCTTGTCGTTGAAAATGCTCGTATCCGTAATAACTTGGCTGATGGTATTAACTTTGCCCAAGGAACCAAGAATTCAACAGTTAAAAACTCTAATATCCGTGGGAATGGTGATGATGGTTTAGCTATCTGGTCAAGTATTTCAGATGGTACAAATGCCGCAGCTGAGGAAAATAATAAATTCCTCAACAATACCATTGAATCAGGCTGGCGTGCGGCTGGTATCGGTATTTTTGGTGGTAAGGGGCATGAAATTTCAGGAAACCTCATCAAGGACGTCTTTGCTGGAGCAGGTATCCGTGTAAACACTGTCTTTGCAGGTCACAATTTTGACCTCAATGATTCTGGAATTAAGATTCATGACAATACCATTCTACGTTCAGGGACAACTAATGACCTCTATAACCTCCATCGTGGTGCCATTGATTTCCAACAAGTTCGTGGAACAATCAAGAATGTCGATGTCTACGATAATAAGCTATTGAATACCTTGGCTGATCCAGTGATTACCAAAAACTTTGAGATGGGTGACAATGGTAATGGAGAAATCCGTTTATCTAATAATACGATTGACAATAAGGCGACGATTGTTGGGGCTGTCTCAGTAGTTTCTCCAACAAAACCTGTCAATAATCCAGTCTCAGAGACTTCAGTTTCCGAATCGCCAAAGAGTGAGGTAAGTTCATCAGCACCAGTTTCAGAAACACCAAAGAGTGAGGAAACCTCAAGCGCCCCAGTTTCCGAAGCATCAAACAGTGAAGTTATTTCCGAAACTTCAGCATCAGAAACACCGAAAAGTGAAGCAAGTTCAAGCACTCCAGTTTCAGAACCATCAAACAGTGAAGTAGCTTCCGAGACTTCAGTTTCAGAAACACCAAAGAGTGAAGCAGGTTCAAGCACCCCAGTTTCAGAAGCATCAAACAGTGAAGTGGTATCCGAGACATCAGCATCAGAAACACCAAAGAGTGAGGAAAGTTCAAGCACTCCAGTTTCTGAAGTATCAACTAGTGAAGTAGTTTCTGAGACATCAGCATCAGAAACACCAAAGAGTGAGGCCGGCTCAAGCACTCCAGTTTCTGAAGCATCAACTAGTGAAGTGATCTCAGAGACTTCAGTTTCAGGAACACCAAAGAGTGCGGAAAGTTCATCAGCCCCAGTTTCCGAAGTATCTAACAGTGAATTGGTTTCTGAAAATTCAGCATCAGAAACACCAAAGAGTGAGGAAAGTTCATCAGCCCCAGTTTCCGAGACTTCTAACAGTGAAGTAATCTCAGAGTCTTCAGTTTCAGAAACACCAAAGAGTGAGGTAGGTTCAAGCACTCCAGTTTCCGAAGCATCAACTAGTGAAGTAGTTTCTGAGACTTCAACATCAGAAACACCAAAGAGTGAGGCAAGCTCAACTGCTCCAGCCTCTGAGTCACCAAAGAATGAGGAAACTTCGGTAGCTTCATCTACTAGTCAGGTTGACGTAGCAATTACTTCTGACAGCCCAGAGAAATCTCCAACTTCAGAAAGTACACAAAAGGATCCGATTAGCGAGGTTTCTTCAGAAGTTATTGAAAAAGGTTCAACAAGTCAGGTCGATGTCAAACTTTCTGAAGCTCCAACAACAGCACGTACATCTGAAGTTGTCAGCATCTCGCCAAATAGTCAAGTCGCTTATAACAATGACCTAAAAATCTCTGTAACAAGCAGTCAGCTCGCCTCAGAAGCTATTCGCTTTAATTCTCTTTTGAATGAGAAGTCTGTGGATGTGATTGCAAGTAAAGTCATGGCGGTTATGGCCTATGAAACATTAGCTTCAGAAGTGGCATCACTTACAAGCTCTGAAGGTGTTGCCAAAGAGATTAGCAGTGATTTGTCAGAATTGGCGGAAAGCAAGAAGGATGACACACCTAAGAATGTCGCTCGTATTGATAAAGCAACTGAGGCAAAACAGGTGGCCAAGAGTTCTGAAAGCCAAGCTAGCACTTCAAAAGAAAAAGGTAAGTCTAATACGACAACGGTCTTCCTACTTGTCGGAGTTGCTGCAGCACTAAGTATATCTACAGTTTATCTTACAAAACAAGGTAAAAAAGCAGGTAAGTAATAGGTAAGAAGCATCCATTAAAATGGGTGTTTTTTATCTATGCCAAAAAATACCAACAAAGCAAATGTCGTTACAATGACAGAAGCAGATGCCCTAGCCCAAGGTAAACGACACACGTCTAAAGAGTAATACAAAAGCTGGACATCTTGTCCAGTTTTTTTGTAAAACGACTCAGATTTTACCACTTTTATCTGAAAATTTGATATACTGAGACTATCAAAATATTTGTAAGAGAAGTCGTACTGACTCTTTTTAAGCATAAGAAAGGAAACTAAATATGATTTGGATTATTATTGCCATTATTGTTGTTCTTGTGATTTTTATTATTGCAAGTTATAACGGCTTGGTTAAAAGCCGTATGCAAACCAAGGAGGCATGGAGTCAAATTGATGTTCAATTGAAACGTCGTAATGACCTTCTTCCTAACTTGATTGAAACAGTTAAAGGTTACGCTAAATATGAAGGTTCAACGCTTGAAAAAGTAGCAGAACTTCGTAATCAAGTAGCAGCTGCGACTTCTCCTGCAGAAGCTATGCGTGCCAGTGATGAATTGACTCGTCAGGTTTCTGGAATCTTTGCCGTAGCTGAAAGTTACCCTGATCTTAAGGCTAGTGCCAACTTCAGCCAGCTTCAAGAAGAGTTGACGAACACTGAAAATAAAATTGCCTATTCGCGCCAACTCTATAACAGTGTGACAAGTAACTACAATGTGAAATTGGAAACTTTCCCAAGCAATGTTATTGCTAAAATGTTTAGCTTTAAGGCTGCTGAATTCCTTGAAACACCAGAAGAAGAAAAAGCTGTTCCTAAGGTTGATTTCAGTGGACTAGGTAACTAATATGTTATTTGATCAGATTGCTCGAAATAAGAGAAAGACTTGGCTTTTGCTCCTGGTCTTTTTCCTCTTGTTGGGTCTTGTTGGTTACGGTGTCGGCTATCTTTGGTTAGGTTCAGGCTTCGGTGGTCTGATTCTTGCTCTAGTTATCGGTTTTATCTATGCTGTTACCATGATTTTCCAATCAACCAATGTCGTTATGGCTATGAATGGTGCACGAGAGGTTGATGAACAAACCGCTCCGAACCTTTATCATGTGGTCGAGGACATGGCTATGGTGGCTCAAATCCCAATGCCACGTGTCTTTATTGTCAATGATCCTTCAATGAATGCTTTTGCAACGGGATCTAGCCCTAAAAATGCTGCTGTAGCTGCTACAACAGGTCTTCTTGCGGTTATGAATCGTGAGGAACTTGAAGGAGTTATTGGACATGAAGTGAGTCATATTCGCAACTACGATATCCGAATCTCTACCATAGCAGTTGCCTTAGCATCTGCCATTACCATGCTAGCTGGGATGGCTCGTAATATGATGTTCTGGGGTGGAGGCCGTCGTAGAAATGATGATGACCGTAATGGAAGCAGCGGTTTGGAAATTATTCTTCTCATTATTTCCTTGATTGCCATTATTCTTGCGCCTTTGGCAGCTACCTTGGTTCAGTTGGCTATTTCACGCCAGCGTGAATTTTTAGCTGATGCTTCTAGCGTCGAATTGACACGTAACCCACAAGGTATGATTAATGCTCTGCTTAAACTTGATAATAGTGCGCCAATGCAACATCATGTGGATGATGCTAGCGCAGCCCTCTTTATCAATGACCCTAAAAAAGAATCTGGTTTGCAGAAGCTCTTTTATACCCACCCCCCAATTTCAGAACGGGTGGAACGCTTGAAACAAATGTAAAAAAAGTGAGGCTGATGACACTTCTAAGTGTGTTCATCAGCCTCGCTTTTTTAGTTTGATTCAATATAAAGGTTGCTAGCAACAGTTTCTGGAATTTGAATTTCTTTTCCATCAATATTCAGGCGGTATAGTAGTGTAAAAGGGTCAAAGCCTTCAAAGGTAAAAGGTGTTCCAATTTTAAGACCGACAGTCTTCAAATAATGGAGTAGATCAATTTGATCTTGAACTCGACGAAGGACATAGTCTCCAGGAGCAAGGTCTTGTGTAAAAGTCTGGTTGTAGATTTCCTCTATGAGCTGACCTGATTTAGGAATCTGCCCACCGTGTGGACAGGTTTTGGGGTAATTGAGTAGGCGGTCAAGGGCATTGATAAAGTGATCAGAGACAGTATGCTCTAAAATTTCTGCCTCTTGATGAATTTGATCACAAGTGTATTGCAAGTGGTCCACCAAAAAGGCTTCGATGAGGCGATGTTTCCGATAGAGTTCAGCAACGTTGATTGTACCTGTTTCCGTTAGGAGGTAGCCCTTGGCTTTATCTTTGATGATAAGGCCTTCTGAAATCAATTTCTTAATCATTTCTGTCACAGCAGGTGGAGACACCTGCATGCGGTTCGCAATTTCCTTATTACTAATTTTGCCTTCTTCAGTACCAATCTCATAGATACATTTGAGGTAGTCTTCTTTATTAGGTGTCATTTCTCTTCCTTTGAAAATAGTCTCATCTTAGTATAACAGATTTATCAGAAGAATACAGAATGTTTCTTAGATAAGATTTTTACTGATTCAAGCCTTGGGTGATTTTATCCAGATTATATTTCATCATGTTGTAGTAGCTGTCACCGTTTTGCCCTTTTTCAGCAATAGAATCTGTAAAGATCTTTGCATAGATAGGAATATTGGTATCCTTAGATACTGTTTTCATAGGGCGTTCATCGACACTAGATTCGACAAAGAGAGCTGGTACCTTTGTTTGACGTAGTTTTTCCACGAGTGTTTTGATTTGGTCTGGTGTGCCTTCTTCTTCTGTATTGATTTCCCAGATGTAGGCAGATGGTACGCCATAGGCTTTTGAGAAGTATTTGAAGCATCCTTCACTAGTGACAATCAGTTTTTTCTCATCGGGAATCTTGTTAAATGTTTCTTTAGCTTCTTGGTCCAGTTTACTAAGTTTGTCAGTATAGGATTTTAGATTCTTTTCGTAGTAGGTCTTGTTTTTAGGGTCCTTAGCAATCAGTTGCTTGGCAATATTTTGAGCATAAATAATCCCATTTTCCAGATTAAGCCAAGCGTGGGGATCCTCTTTACCTTTTTCTGACTGACCTTCAAGATAAATCACCTCAACACCATCACTAACTGCAAAATAATCTTTATTTTCTGTCTTATGAGCATTCTTGACTAACTTAGTAAACCAAGCATTTCCACCAGTTTCTAAATTGATACCGTTGTAAAAAATCAAGTCAGCTTGCGATGTCTTCTTTACATCATCAGGAAGGGGTTCGTATTCGTGAGGATCCTTACCAACGGGGACAATACTGTGGAGAGTGATTTTATCTCCGGCAATATTTTTGGTGATATCAGCAATAATGGAATTGGTCGTAACGACTCGTAATTTATCCTTGTTACTGCCTTGTTTATTGGTACAAGCTGTTAGAGTAACTACCGCTAAAAGTAGTAGTACTATTGTTGATAGTATTTTTTTCATATTATTTTCATCCTATTTTTTATTGTTTAGAAGTTTTATTCATGCCACTTTGTTTTGGGGCGATGAAAAAGCTGATGAGAAAGAGTAGAGCAGACGTTAATACAATGCTCGAACCAGCTGCAATATTAAAACTATAGCCGATAAAAAGACCTAGAACAGATGCCAGAGCCCCCAATCCTGATGAGAGAAGAATCATTGTTTTTAGGCTATGAACATAAAGGTAGGCAGTGGCAGCCGGTGTAATTAAAAGTGCCACAATAAGAATAGTGCCAACACTCTGCATGGCAGTTACAGAAACCAAAGTTAGAATAACCATAAGTAAGTAGTGGTAGAAGGTGACCTTAACTCCCATAGACTTGGCCAAAATTGGATCAAAGGATGTTAGGAGTAGAGGGCGAAAGAAGATTGTAATAGTTGCTAGTACGAGAAGTGAAACGATAATCGTTATCCACATATCCATGTCTTGTACAGCTAGAATATTCCCGAAGAGAATATGAAAGAGATCTGTGGAACTATTAGCAACACCGATGAGAATAATACCGAGAGCTAGAAAGCTCGAAAAGGTAATCCCAATTGCCGTGTCACTCTTAATAATGGAATTGCTTTTGATATAGGTAATCATTGTAGAAGCTAAAAGTCCAAAGATGATGGCTCCTATGAAAAAGTTAATACCCAAGATAAAGGAAGTAGCTACGCCGGGTAAAACCGCATGTGAAATCGCATCACCCATAAGCGACATGCCTCTTAGAATAATAAAACAACCAACAGCCCCTCCGACAATTCCAATAACTAAAGCCGTTATAAGAGCATTTTGTAAGTAGTGGAAATTTAGCAAACCATCAATAAATTCAGAAATCATTTACATCTCCTTTATAAAATAAACTGTTACCGTAGGTTTTACGGAGATTATCCTCATTAAAAACAAGATTAGTAGGCCCACTAGCAATCAGTTTACGATTTAGGAGGATAACTTGGTCAAAATAATGAGGAACTTTGCTCAAATCATGGTGGACAATAAGAATAAGCTTACCTTTGTCCCTAAGTTCTCTCAAGGTGTTCATGATAATATCTTCGCTAACAGAGTCAATCCCTACAAAGGGTTCATCTAATAAAATAATATCAGCCTCTTGTACAAGACAACGAGCGATTAGAACACGTTGAAATTGCCCTCCTGATAATTGGCTTATTTGTCGATGGGCCAAATCATTTAGACCAAGTAGTGTTAAAGCATCTGTGACCTTAGACCAATCACTCTTAGATAGACGTTTAAAGAACTTGGTTTTGGGATAGAGTCCTAGAGAGATGCACTCTCTGACAGTAATCGGAAAGTTAAAATCAATATCAGCCTTCTGTGCAACATAGGAAATACGATTCAATTGCTGACGAATAGGTTGTTTATTGAAAAGGATTTTTCCAGAGTGAGGAATAATACCAATTAATGCTTTAATTAGAGTTGATTTACCAGCACCATTTGGTCCAATAATCCCAGTAATACTAGGTCCCTCCAAGTTTAAGGTGATATTATCCAGAGCTAATGTCTGTTGGTAAGACACATTAATATTTTCAATTTGAATCATTAGCTACCTCCTTGAGTTTAATATACTTTAAAATAAAAAATAAGTCAAGTTAACTTTTATAATTAATCAAACTTAATTATTTACTGTTGTCAAGATGACAGAGGATAGTGAATGAGAGTACACTTTTTATATCAAATATTCAGCCTGCTCAAACCGTTTGATATTTGGGAGAGGCAACAAGGGACATTATTTTCTTCAATTTGTACGATGTTACTCTGTATTTCAAGAAATCTTTAGTTTTTATTTTTAAAAACTAGTCATATTTCCTTATTTCTGGCATAATAGATGTATGAAACTAACGATTCAACGAATGGCTCGAATAGCCATTCTGTCAGCTCTGGCAGTAGGATTGCGGTCAGCATTTATAGGATTGCCAAATATTCAGCCTATTACAGCTATGTTTTTTGTGGCTGTTCTTTACTTGGGTTTGGTAGATGGTCTGTTGATTATGGCTTTAACCATGTCCATCTCAGGATTCATCTTTGGTTTTGGTCCTTGGGTCTTTAATCAGATTCTGGCCTTCGGCGTCTTGATGGCTCTTTGGAGTTTGATTGCACCTAGGTTGTCACTTGTTTGGCAGATTGCTTTGGTAACTCTCTTGTCCTTTCTCTATGGGGTTCTCATGGATTATAGCTATGGCCTCCTATTTAGAAGTGGGATTACCTTTGTTATTTCTGGTCTGCTTTACGACACCTATCATGCAGTATCGACGCTTCTATTCTATCCATTCATCCAGTCTATTTTTAGGAGGTTTTTGAAATGAAAAAATTATTGACCTATATTTTTCTTGCCGTATCACTTGTTACTTTAGCAGCCTGTGGAAAAAATGAGGCAGCTAAACTTACTAGCAGCACAAATAATCATCAGTCTAAGGTTCAAGGTCAAGTGACTTTGATTTTGAAAACAGATAAGGAAAGTAAGAAAAAATCAGTAGAAATCCAAAAAGGTGATACAGTACTTGATGTCTTGGAAGAAGTATATCCTGTTCAAGAAAACGATGGCTTCATCACTGAGATCGATGGTATTTCTCAAGATAAAGATAAGGGAATCTATTGGATGTTTGATGTCAATGGTAAACTTGGTGAAAAAGCAGCCAACCAACTTAAGGTTGAAGATGGCGATGAAATCAAATTCTATCAAGAAAAGTATAATTAAGATTCTGAACTCTGTTTCAGAGTCTTTTTTATAAAGTTCGGAAATAGCCTTGAAAATTTGTTTGAAAAAGTCGGAAAATTGCAAAATAACTGACGATTTAAAGGAAAATAGTTTACTTTTGTTTTAAAAGTGATATGATAAGAGGGTACTACATAAAGTAAGGAGAATAAGGTTTGGCTTTTAACAAATTGGAAAGCAGTAACAACCAGGAAATCATCTCTGAAGAAGTTGGTATCTTGAAAGAATTGTTGGATGATGCAACACGAGGCATGGCTGGAGAGCAAGGTCTCACAACTATCCAACATTTGGTTGAACTTTATGATGAAGGTGACTATGTGGCCCTTACACAAGCCATTTCAGAAATGACAAATGACGATATGGTCGTTGCATCACGTTATTTCTCTTTGTTACCTCTTTTGATTAATATCTCTGAAGACGTGGATTTGGCTTATGAAGTCAACCACAAGAACAATATTGATGAATCTTATCTAGGTAAGTTGTCTGAAACCTTTGATGTTGTCGCTGAAAGTGAAAATGCACGTGACATTCTTGAACATGTCAATGTCGTGCCAGTATTGACAGCCCACCCAACTCAGGTTCAACGTAAAACCATGCTTGAATTGACTAACCACATTCACGAACTTCTCCGTAAGCATCGTGATGTTAAGGCTGGTCTTATCAACAAGGATAAATGGTATGCGGATTTGCGTCGTTATGTAGAAATCATGATGCAAACAGATATCATTCGTGAGAAAAAACTTAAGGTTAAAAACGAAATCACTAACGTTATGGAGTATTATAACTCCTCATTGATTAAGGCGATTACGAACTTATCGCATGAATTCAAACGTTTAGCGGTTGAAAAAGGTATCAAACTTGACAATCCAACACCTATTACTATGGGGATGTGGATTGGTGGTGACCGTGACGGGAACCCATTTGTAACAGCAGAGACTCTTAAACTTTCTGCAACAGTACAAAGTGAAGTTATCCTCAATTACTATATCGAAAAAGTTGATAATCTTTACCGTTCATTCTCCCTCTCATCACGCTTGACTGAGGTTTCAGATACAGTAGCAGAGATGGCGAAACATTCTCCAGATACATCTGTTTATCGTGAAAATGAACCTTACCGTCGTGCTTTCAGTTACATCCAGTCTAAGTTGATTCAGACACTTCTTTTCTTTAAAGAAGGAAACTTTAGCAAGGAAAGAGTTGCCAAACGTCTTTCTGAAAATGTTCGTCTAGGCTCAGCTTCAACGGGTGAAGTAGTAGCTGATTATGTGCAACAACGTCTCAGCCAAAGTCTTCAAGCTGTCTCACAACAAACGACTGAATTTTATGAAACAGCTGAGGATTTCCATGATGATCTTTTGGCAATCAAAAATTCACTTCTTGAAAACGACGATGCTGTCTTAATTTCAGGTGATTTTGAAGAGCTTCTCCAAGCTGTAGAAGTCTTTGGTTTCTATCTTGCTACAATCGATATGCGTCAGGATTCAAGCGTTCATGAAACTTGTGTGGCAGAATTGCTTAAGTCTGCTAATATTGTTGATAACTATAGTGAATTGACTGAGGTTGAAAAGGTTGCGGTTCTTCTCAAAGAATTGCAAGAAGATCCTCGTACTTTGTCATCAACTAATGTGCCTAAGTCAGAAATTCTTGAAAAAGAATTGGCAATCTTCCGTACAGCTCGTCTCTTGAAAGACTATATTGGTGAAGATGTCATCAAACAACATATCATTTCTCACACTGAGAGCGTTTCTGATATGTTTGAGTTGGCCATCCTTCTTAAAGAAGTTGGTTTGGTTGATACAGAACGTGCGCGTGTCCAAATTGTTCCACTTTTTGAAACTATCGAAGACTTGGAAAACTCTAATGATATCATGAAACAATATCTTGGTTATGATATCGTTAAACGTTGGATCAAGAATAGCAACAACTACCAAGAAATCATGTTGGGTTACTCAGACTCTAACAAAGATGGTGGTTACTTGTCTTCAGGTTGGACACTTTACAAAGCTCAAAACGAATTGACTAAGATCGGTGAAGAGCGTGGTATTAAGATTACCTTCTTCCATGGCCGTGGTGGTACTGTCGGTCGTGGTGGTGGCCCATCATACGATGCCATTACGTCTCAACCATTTGGTACCATTAAAGACCGTATCCGTTTGACTGAGCAAGGTGAAGTTATCGGTAATAAATATGGTAATAAGGATGCTGCCTACTACAATCTTGAAATGCTTGTTTCAGCTGCCCTTGACCGTATGGTAACACGTCAGATTGCAGACCCAGATGAATTGGTTGATTTCCGTGAAATTATGGACGGTATTGTTCATGATTCTAATGTTATCTATCGTGATCTTGTCTTTGGAAACGAACATTTCTATGATTACTTCTTTGAAGCAAGCCCTATTAAAGAAGTCTCAAGTTTGAATATCGGTTCTCGTCCAGCGGCTCGTAAGACTATTACTGAGATTTCTGGTCTTCGTGCGATTCCTTGGGTATTCTCATGGTCACAAAACCGTATCATGTTCCCAGGTTGGTATGGTGTGGGTTCTGCCTTTAATCGCTTTATCCAAGCTGAAGAAGGCAACCTTGAGAAACTTCAACATATGTTTGAAACATGGCCATTCTTCCGTTCACTTTTGTCAAACGTGGACATGGTGCTTTCAAAATCAGACATGAATATCGCCTTCCACTATGCACAATTGGCAGAGAGTGAAGAAGTACGTAGTGTCTTCAATATTATTTTGGATGAGTGGCAGTTGACTAAGGATGTTATTCTTGCTATTGAAAAACATGATGGCTTCCTTGATGAAAGTCCATCGCTTAAAGCAAGTTTGGACTTCCGTTTGCCATACTTCAATGTCTTGAACTACATCCAAATTGAATTGATTAAACGTCTTCGTAACAATGATTTGACCGATGACGAAATTAGCCTTATTCACATTACCATCAATGGTATTGCAACAGGTCTTCGTAACTCTGGTTAATAAAGTAAAGTTCATCACGTTAGTGGTGGGCTTTTTGTTATGGTGAAAATTCTGTTATAATAAAACCATGATTGCTATGGAAACGATTGAAAAGCTGTCCAAAGAAAAGCTCCCCATGATAACGGTCTTGGCGGGCGAGGATTTAGGGCAGTATAGTCAAGCAAAAGAAAAATTTTTAAAACAAATTGGTTTTGATCCGGGTGACTTAACCTATTCTTATTTTGATATGTCTGAGACTGATTATCAAGATGCTGAGCTCGATTTAGAAAGCATGCCTTTTTTTGCAGATGAGAAGGTGGTCATTTTTGACCATTTCGCGGATATGACTACTGCTAAAAAATCGTATCTGGATGAGAAAGAGTTGAAGCGCCTTGAAAATTATCTTGAGTCTCCTGTTGAAACAACACGTCTTGTCTTAATGTCTGCAGGAAAGCTGGATGGAAAGCGTCGTTTAGTTAAACTTCTCAAACGTGATGCCATGGTGCTTGAAGCCAGTCCCTTAAAAGATGCAGAACTTAGAACCTATTTTCAAAAGCAGGCGCATCAAGAGGGGCTTACATTTGATACAGGAGTCTTTGAGGAACTTTTGATTAAGTCAAATTTTGACTTTTCAGATGTTCAAAAAAACTTAGCTTTTCTAAAGGGGTATAAAACAGAAGGAAATATCTCATCACAGGATATTGCTGATGCCATTCCTAAAAGTTTGCAAGATAATATTTTTGATATGACGCAACTTCTTTTGCGAGGCCAGATTCAAAGTGTTCGTGAATTGGTTCATGATTTACGGCTTCAGGGTGAAGATGAGATTAAGTTGATTGCTGTGATGTTGGGACAATTTCGTACCTATTTACAGGTTAAACTCTTATCTGCTCAAGGCAAAAGTGAGCAGCAAATTGTTTCAAGTCTGTCTGATTGTTTAGGGCGTAAAGTCAATCAATTTCAGGTTCGTTTTGCACTGAGAGATAGTCGTCCTTTGTCAGTAGCGTTCTTAAAAATGACGATTAAGATTTTAGTAGAGACAGATTACCAGATAAAGACAGGAACTTTAGATAAAGATTACTTGTTTGATTTAGCACTTTTAAAAATCGCATCAAACCGCTAGAGATTTAGAGTTTTCTTTGATTTTGTAAGCAAAATTTTTGAAAGCTCTACCACTTTACGGTAAAATGAAGAAAAAATGAAAAGAGGACCTTTACTATGGCAATTATCCTTCCAGACCTTCCTTACGCTTACGATGCTTTGGAACCATACATTGATGCTGAAACAATGACTCTTCACCACGATAAACACCACGCAACTTATGTAGCAAATGCTAATGCTGCTCTTGAAAAACACCCAGAAATTGGTGAAGATCTCGAAGCACTTTTGGCTGACGTGGAACAAATTCCAGCAGATATTCGTCAAGCACTTATTAACAATGGTGGTGGACACCTTAACCACGCACTTTTCTGGGAACTCTTGTCTCCTGAAAAACAAGAACCAACTGCAGAAGTAGCAGCTGCTATTAACGAAGCTTTCGGCTCATTTGAAGCTTTCCAAGAAGCTTTCACAGCAGCAGCAACAACTCGTTTTGGTTCAGGTTGGGCATGGCTTGTTGTTAACGCTGAAGGTAAGCTTGAAGTCGTTTCAACAGCTAACCAAGACACTCCTATCTCAGACGGTAAGAAACCAATCTTGGCGCTTGATGTTTGGGAGCATGCTTACTACCTAAACTACCGTAACGTACGTCCAAACTACATCAAAGCTTTCTTTGAAATCATTAACTGGAATAAAGTTGCTGAGCTTTATGCAGCAGCTAAATAAGTTTAAAATTATCCTCAATAAAAGAGGATAATTTTTTTGTAATATGATTGTAAAATCTCCTTGCTTTTTAGTGAATTATAGCTTAAACTATTATTGTTATGAAAAAAAAGAAAAAACATTCAAGCAAGAAGTACAGTGGAAGTCGCCGAAAAACTAAAGATAAAAAGAAAGATTCGGTAAAACAAGACCTTCAACAAGACGTCAAGAAAGACACTAAAGATACTAAAAAAGATGTCAAAAAAGGCGCTAAAAAGGCCAACAAAAAAGAAGCGAAAAAAGATACAAAAAAGGTTTCTAAAAAATCAGCAGACAAAAAAGTAGCTGAAGAAACAGTAGTACCAGTTGAACACAAGGAAAACGAAGCAAAAACTGAAACTTTGGCACTTAGAAGTAAGCGCTCTAAGAAATCTAAAGCTAAATCAAAATCATCTCGTGATGATAAAAAAGCTTATATTATCTTAGCCTTCCTAGGTGTTTTGGTAATTCTTCTGTTTGTTGCCATGCTTGCTTTAGCAGGACGTGGTAAACAAGCTGGTCACACTGGTGGTATTGGAAATATCTTCGGATCTAGTTCTAAAGTCACTAAAAAAGAAGACAAAGAAAAAGAGGAAAAGGTAACTCCAACTAATAAATCAGCCGAAGCTAAACAAGCCGTCATGGAAGCAGATGCAGATACCATGTATGGTAATGGCTTGTATTATGATTATGCTAACATGACATTGAACCAAGTGGTTGAAGCATTTATGGCTGACCAAGGTATTGAGTCTAGCCAAATTGCCTTTTCGTATAAAAATACCAAGACAAATGAGCAATTCTCTATGAATGATACTCAGCCAATGACTGCAGGATCAACTTATAAATTGCCACTAAACATGCTTGTCATGGATGAGGTTAATAAGGGTAAACTTTCTTTAACTGAACGTTTTGATATTACTAATACTGAGTATGAATACCAAGGTGAACATGATAATTATGTTGCTGCTTTCGGTGGTTCAATGACTATTCCAGAGATGCAAGAATATTCTCTTGTATACTCTGAGAATACTCCTGCCTACGCTTTGGCGGAACGCCTTGGTGGTATGGAAAAATTCTATGGTATGCTCGATAAATACGGTAAATCAAAAGGTGAAGTGAAGACTATCCAAATGCATGGTAATAAGACAACAACAGATTATTACATTCAAGTTTTGGATTATCTCTGGAAACATCAAGATAATTACAAGGATATCCTTCACTACATTGGTGAGTCATTCCCTAATGAGTACTACAAGACATATCTTCCTAATCTGACAATTTATCAAAAACCAGGTTATGTCCGTGAAGCACTTAACGTTGATGCTATCGTTATGGAAGATACACCTTATATGGTTGCAATCTATACACGTTACCTTGGTGGATCAACTGAAAATTCAGATGAAATCAGCGGTTGGGGTCTCCAACAATTAGGAATGCTCTCTTATGTCATTAATGAGTGGCACCGTGTCAATATGAACTAATAAAGAAAAGCCGAATTTATCGGCTTTTTTTCTATATAATTGAACAAAAAGTAAGAAGTACTATCCCTAGAAAAAGAAATGGGACAAATGCGATGCATTCCTTGAGATTTCTTTGTAGAAGGAAGTAAGCTAGTCCTAATAGGCAGGCAATTTCGATAATAAGTAGTATTTTTGAAAATGGGAAAATTAGTGAGGCACTTGCTAAGTAGAGAAAATCTCCTTCCCCAATATTTAGATGTTTCATATAAGAAAGGATGGCGAGGATTATCCCCAAGGCAAATGAGAGGTAGTAGTTGCCCATGAATAAGAGTGGGACTGTTCCAACTATCCAAATCAGAAGCGGATAGGATTTATGTTTCAAATCAAAAATTGATAGACAAAGGCTGAAGTAAAGAAAGTAGGTTACTTCAAGACTCAAAAAGTCATAGAAATATAGCAGGCATATTCCCCCACAAAATAGTTCCATAAAGAGGTAACGAAAAGGGATAGGAGTCTGACATGAACGGCATCGAAATCTTAAGAAAAGTTGTGAGAGGATAGGGATCATCTCGAAAAAACGCAGCTGATGCTTGCAATGGCTACAGTGACTTCTAGGGAAAATAATCGACCTCTCAGGAAAACGATCACAAATTAGTCCGATGAATGAACCAAAAGAGGCTCCTAGAAAAAAATAAATAATACTTAACATACCTAATTATTCGAAAAAGAGTGAGAAAAAGCATTTTACTTGCATCTTATTTAGAAATATTCTAAAATAAAAGTATAAATAATAGTAATTCTAAATAAGGAGTATTAATATGGTAGATTCAATTAAAGAAACAATCAATGAAACAGTTAACCAACAAGCTGAAACACCTTCATATACAAAAACTAAAGCAGTTTTGAATCAAGCAGTCGCTGATTTGTCTGTAGCAGCTTCAATTGTTCACCAAGTTCATTGGTATATGCGTGGTCCTGGTTTCCTCTATCTTCATCCAAAAATGGATGAATTGATGGATAGTTTGAATGCTCACCTTGATGTTGTTAGTGAACGTTTGATTACTATTGGTGGGGAACCATACTCAACTTTGGTAGAATTTTCATCTAATTCAGGCTTGACTGAAACTACTGGTACATTTGATAAACCAATGTCTGATCAAATCCAATTATTGGTTGATACATACAAATATTTGTCAGTTTTGTTCCAAGTTGGTTTGGATATCACAGATGAAGAAGGAGATGCTCCTTCAAATGATATCTTCACTGCAGCTAAATCTGAAATTGATAAGACAATCTGGATGTTGACTGCAGAACTTGGACAAGCTCCAGGCTTGAGATAAGCATTTTTGAGTTAAGATGATTGTCAAGAGTTCCTCTAAAAGTGTATAATAGACGTAAAATACTTTTAGAAGAAGGGAGGCGGCGATATGTCTGAGCATCGACGTAGTCTAGGCGTTTATGAAGATGTCCTAAATCAGTTAAAAGCTAAAGGAATTCGGTTGACGGAATCTCGTAAAGCTGTTATTCGCTATTTGATGATGTCTGATCAACACCCTAGTGCAGATGTGATATATTATGACCTACTCCCTGACAATCCTGGGATGAGTTTGGCGACGGTCTATAACAACCTGAAGGTGTTGGTTGAAGAAGGGATTGTCTCTGAAATCAAGGTTAATAATGATAATACAACCTATTATGATTTTATGGGGCATGACCACTTAAATATTGTTTGTGAAAAATGTGGTCACATTACTGACTTAGACTTACCGATTCCGTCTTTCAAGGAAGAGGTAGAATCACAAACTGGATTTCGCATTACTCGTGAACAGATGATTTTACATGGGATTTGCCCGAATTGTCAATAACCTGAGTCTAAATGACTTAGGTCTTTTTTGAAGTATACAATAATCTGTAAAGGTTTTCAAAACTATCTTGTCATGGCAGAAGCTTTTTGCTAAAATATTGCTATGAAAACTTTATATGACGTTCAACAGTTGTTGAAACAGTTTGGCATAGTAGTTTACCTGGGAAAAAGGCTCTATGATATCGAAATGATGAAGATTGAATTAGAAGCCCTCTACCAGAATGGTTTGGTGGACAAGGACAGCTACCTTACTGCTGAAATGATTTTACGACGTGAACATCGCATTGAAATGGAGAAAGAAAATGAGTAAAAAACTCTTGGGAATTGACCTTGGTGGAACAACTGTTAAATTTGGTATTTTGACTTCAGAAGGTGAAGTCCAAGAAAAATGGGCGATTGAAACAAATACGCTTGAAAATGGTCGTCACATCGTCCCTAACATCGTGGAGTCTTTGAAACACCGTTTGGAAATGTACGGACTTACTGCAGAAGATTTCATTGGAATTGGTATGGGTTCTCCAGGAGCTGTTAATCGTGAAAATAAAACGGTCACTGGTGCTTTCAACTTGAACTGGGCAGAAACTCAAGAAGTTGGATCTGTCATCGAAAAAGAACTCGGTATTCCATTTGCAATTGATAATGATGCTAACGTTGCTGCCCTCGGTGAACGTTGGGTTGGTGCTGGTGCTAACAATCCTGATGTTGTCTTTGTGACATTAGGAACAGGAGTTGGTGGCGGCGTTATCGCTGATGGTAACTTGATCCATGGTGTTGGCGGTGCTGGTGGTGAAATTGGCCACATTATCGTTGAGCCTGAAACAGGGTTTGAATGTACTTGTGGAAATAAAGGATGCTTGGAAACTGTAGCTTCAGCAACAGGTGTCGTACGTTTGGCACGTCATTTGGCAGAAGGCTATGAAGGTAACTCTTCTATTAAAGCTGCTGTAGATAATGGTGAGCAAGTAACAAGTAAAGATATTTTCGTTGCCGCTGCCGAAGGCGACAAGTTTGCTAATAGCATCGTTGACAAAGTCTCTGAATACCTAGGACTTGCAACAGCAAATATCTCAAATATTCTTAACCCAGATTCAGTTGTAATCGGTGGTGGTGTCTCAGCAGCTGGTGAATTCTTGCGTAGCCGTGTTGAAGGATACTTTACACGTTATGCATTCCCACAAGTTCGCCGTACAACAAAAGTGAAATTAGCAGAGCTTGGAAATGATGCTGGTATCATTGGAGCTGCTAGCCTTGCACTTACAATTGATAACTAATGAATGACAGAAGGTGTGTCTGACCAATTATAGGTGGACAGCACCTTTTTCTTGTTGAAAAACGTTTACAATCAGCTGAGCTCTGCCATTTTGTTGAAAATGTGGTATACTTTAAAAGTTGAAATAAAAATTAAAGAGGAAAAAATGACTAAACTTAGAGAAGATATCCGTAACGTAGCCATCATTGCCCACGTTGACCACGGTAAAACAACACTTGTTGATGAATTGTTGAAACAATCCCACACTCTTGACGAGCGTAAAGAGCTTGATGAGCGTGCAATGGACTCTAACGATCTTGAAAAAGAACGTGGAATTACCATCCTTGCCAAAAATACAGCCGTTGCTTATAACGGTACGCGTATCAACATCATGGATACACCAGGTCACGCGGACTTCGGTGGAGAAGTTGAACGTATCATGAAAATGGTTGATGGGGTTGTCCTTGTTGTCGATGCCTACGAAGGTACAATGCCTCAAACACGTTTTGTGTTGAAAAAAGCACTCGAGCAAAACTTGACACCTATCGTTGTTGTTAACAAGATTGATAAACCATCAGCTCGTCCTGAAGAAGTTGTTGATGAAGTTCTTGAACTTTTCATCGAGCTTGGTGCTGATGATGATCAGTTGGAATTCCCAGTTGTGTATGCTTCAGCGATTAACGGAACATCATCGTTGTCAGATAACCCTGCTGATCAAGAGCACACTATGGCTCCAATCTTTGACACTATTATTGACCACATCCCAGCTCCTGTGGATAACTCAGATGAGCCTCTTCAATTCCAAGTGTCACTTCTTGACTACAATGATTTCGTTGGACGTATCGGTATTGGACGTATCTTCCGTGGAACTGTAAAAGTCGGTGACCAAGTTACCCTTTCAAAACTTGATGGAACAACAAAGAACTTCCGTGTTACTAAACTTTTCGGTTTCTTTGGTTTGGAACGTCGTGAAATTGAAGAAGCAAAAGCTGGTGATTTGATTGCCATCTCAGGTATGGAAGACATCTTCGTTGGTGAAACAATTACACCAACTGATGCTGTTGAACCATTGCCAGTTCTTCGTATTGACGAACCAACACTTCAAATGACTTTCTTGGCTAATAACTCACCATTTGCAGGTCGTGAAGGTAAACACGTGACATCACGTAAGGTTGAAGAACGACTTTTGGCAGAGTTGCAAACAGACGTTTCTCTTCGTGTTGATCCAACTGATTCTCCTGATAAATGGACTGTCTCAGGTCGTGGTGAATTGCACTTGTCAATCCTTATCGAAACAATGCGTCGTGAAGGTTACGAACTTCAAGTATCTCGTCCAGAAGTTATCATCAAAGAAATTGATGGCGTGAAATGTGAGCCATTTGAACGTGTTCAAATTGATACTCCAGAAGAGTACCAAGGTTCTATCATCCAAGCCCTTTCAGAACGTAAAGGTGACATGCTTGATATGCAAATGGTTGGTAACGGTCAAACACGTCTTATCTTCCTTGTACCAGCTCGTGGTCTTATCGGATTCTCAACTGAATTCTTGTCTATGACACGTGGTTACGGTATCATGAACCATACTTTCGACCAATACTTGCCAGTTGTTGCTGGTGAAATTGGTGGACGTCACCGTGGTGCCCTTGTTTCTATCGATACAGGTAAAGCGACAACTTACTCAATCATGCGTATCGAAGAACGTGGTACAATCTTTGTTAACCCAGGTACTGAAGTTTATGAAGGTATGATTGTTGGTGAAAATGCTCGTGAAAATGACCTTGGTGTCAATATCACTACAGCAAAACAAATGACAAACGTGCGTTCAGCAACTAAGGACCAAACGGCTGTTATCAAGACTCCACGTATCTTGACTCTTGAAGAATCACTTGAATTCTTGGATGACGATGAGTACATGGAAGTAACGCCTGAATCTATCCGCTTGCGTAAACAAATTTTGAATAAAGCAGAGCGTGATAAAGCCAATAAACGTAAGAAAAAAGCAGCAGAAGCTGAATAATATATAGAGAGGAGAAGAGATGTTTTATCTGATTGTTGCTATATTGATTGCATCATTCTATTTCTTTATTGCACCAAAGTCGGTAAAAAACACCATGAATCTTCTCTTTGTCATGGCTACCTTAGCATTGCTCCTACTTTTAGCAGTGCTATCAATCATTAAATTCTTCAGTTTACCTGGTGAGTTCTTTGTTACGGTGGGAATGCTTGTATTGAGCTATTTCACCTTGAAAGATTTTTTCGCTATGTCAGAGCTTAATCATGAAAAAGCTGAACATGAAGATAAATAAGTAGCATGAGATTAAAAGTCAATCGAATAGATTGGCTTTTTCTTTTGCCAAGAAGAGGTAACTCCTTGAAATAGCTTGGGATAAAGGGTAAAATGATTATGATACAATTTGAGAGAATGGACGAATTATGAAATCAGTAATACAATTTGAAAATAAAAAAGTTTTGGTCCTTGGTTTGGCTAAATCTGGTGAAGCAGCTGCCCGCCTATTGGCTAAGTTGGGTGCTATTGTCACAGTAAATGATGGGAAACCATTTGAGGAAAATCCATCAGCACAGACGCTTCTTGAAGAAGGGATTAAGGTTGTCTGTGGCGGACATCCTCTTGAACTATTGGATGAAAATTTTGAATTAATGGTGAAAAATCCTGGAATTCGTTATGACAATCCAATGGTAGCTCGTGCACTTGAAAAAGGCATTCCTGTTTGGACTGAAGTGGAATTAGCTTACCTAGTATCTGAAGCACCTATTATCGGTATTACAGGCTCAAATGGTAAGACAACAACGACAACTATGATTGCTGATGTCCTAAACCATGGTGGCAAATCGGGTGTCTTGTCTGGAAATATCGGTTTCCCTGCGTCAGAAGTTGCACAGTCAGTTACTGCTCAAGATACCTTAGTTATGGAATTGTCTTCTTTCCAATTGATGGGGATTGACAGCTTCCATCCACATATTGCTGTGATTACTAACTTGATGCCGACACATATTGACTATCATGGTAGTTTTGAAGAATATGTGGCTGCTAAATGGAATATTCAAAATCAGATGACTGCGGATGATTTTGTTGTTTTGAACTTCAATCAAGATTTAGCTAAGGAATTGGCTACACAAACTAAAGCACAAGTAGTTCCATTCTCAACAGTGGAAAAAGTAGATGGTGCCTATCTTGAAAATGGTGGTCTCTACTTCAAAGGTGAATTGGTGATGCAAGCCGATGAGATTGGCGTTCCTGGTAGTCACAATGTTGAAAATGCCTTGGCAACTATAGCTGTAGCAAAATTGTCAGGTATTTCAAACCAAGCTATCAAGGAAACTCTCGCAAGCTTTGGTGGGGTTAAGCACCGTCTCCAATTCGTTGACACTATCGATGAAGTGAAATTCTATAATGATAGTAAGTCAACAAACATTTTAGCGACACAAAAAGCACTTTCTGGTTTTGATAATAGCAAAGTCATTTTGATTGCCGGTGGTTTGGACCGTGGTAATGAATTTGATGAACTCATTCCTGACATTACTGGTCTTAAGAAAATGGTGATTTTAGGAGAATCAGCTCCCCGTGTCAAACGTGCTGCTGATAAAGCGGGCGTGACTTATCTTGATGCCAAAGATGTGGCAGATGCGACACGTATTGCTTTTGATCAAGCAAGTGCAGGAGATGTTGTCTTGTTGAGCCCTGCAAACGCAAGTTGGGATATGTACAAGAATTTCGAAGTGCGTGGTGACGAATTTATCACAACTGTTGAGCAATTGAAGGGATAGTCTATGGCAAAAGCGAAAAAGATTGTTTTTACCGGTGGTGGAACCGTTGGACATGTGACTTTAAATCTTATCTTAATTCCAAAATTTCTCAAAGATGGATGGGAAGTGCACTATATCGGTGACAAGCACGGGATTGAACATGAGCAGATTGATAAATCTGGCTTAGATGTGACTTTCCATAGTATTGCTACAGGTAAACTACGTCGTTATTTCTCATGGCAAAATATGTTGGATGTCTTTAAAGTTGGTTGGGGGATTCTACAGTCTATTGCAATTATTGCCAAGATTCGCCCCCAAGCACTCTTTTCAAAGGGTGGATTTGTCTCAGTGCCACCGGTAATTGCTTCTAAATTATTAGGAGTTCCTGTATATGTGCATGAGTCTGACCTTTCTATGGGCTTGGCCAATAAAATTGCCTATAAATTTGCGACTACTATGTTTACGACTTTTGAACAATCAAAAGGATTGGCAAAGACAAAACATGTAGGTGCTATTACAAAGGTAGGAATGGCGACATCTAATCAGTCTGGTGCCCTTGATAAGATTAAAGAACAGTTTGATGACAACTTAAAAACTGTCCTTTTCATTGGTGGTTCAGCTGGTGCAAAGGTATTTAATGATTTTATTAGTAATACTCCACAGCTGACTGAAAAATATAATGTCATTAATATTTCTGGGGACTCTTCATTGAATACCTTAGAACGTCATCTTTATAGAGTTGATTATGTGACAGATTTGTACCAACCTCTTATGGATACGGCAGATTTAGTTGTAACTCGTGGTGGCTCAAATACGATTTTCGAATTGTTGGCTATGAAAAAACTTCATTTAATTATTCCTTTAGGGAAAGAAGCTAGCCGAGGAGACCAACTTGAAAATGCTGCCTATTTTGAACGAAAAGGCTACGCACGTCAATTACAGGAAACAGAATTAAGTTGGGAAACCTTGAATCATGAGCTTGAACAACTTGTTGAACATGCAGAGACTTACAAAGAAGCGATGGCTAAATCTGATGAAATCACTTCTCCTGATGATTTTTATAACCTATTAGTGACTAGTATTTCAAAAAAATAAAGGAATTTCATGGCAAAAAAGGATCAAGAATCACAAGAAAAACAAGTTCTTACAGAGTGGCAGAAGAGAAATCTCGAATTTTTGAGAAAAAAAGAAACCGAAGATTCTGAAGAATTTGCGAATGGAAAGGTCGTTCATTCACAAGAAGCGACTTCAAATGAGAGCCAGCCACCAGTGAAAAAGAAGGTTAAAAAGAAAAAAAAGACCAAAAGGAAGAAACGAAAAAAAGGTAATACAACTAGTAATATTCCAATTGCACAACAAAATCTTGCAGGACTAGTTGTTTTTATCGCTGCACTCCTAATCGTATTTTCACTTTTCTTTATTTCACCTTGGTCAAAACAAAAGGTTCTCACTGTATCAGGAACAAAAAATGCTTTACCAGAAGATGTGAAAGTTGCAAGTGGTATTCTTGATACAGACTATATCACTCATGTCTTTTTCAACCAAGGAAAGGTTGCATCAACTGTTGAAAAAACTAATGTTTGGGTTAAAAAGGCTACAGTTACATATAGTTTTCCAAATCAATTTAATATTGCAGTAAAAGAATACCCAATCGTGGCTTATCGTCAAACTACAAATGGTTATGTTTCTATTCTTCAAAGTGGTAAGACAGGAGGAACAGTTTCAACTAGTAATCTACCTGATAAATTCATCACCTTAAAGATGGATGACGAGAAGAAAATCGAAGAGTTAGTAAAAGAATTAAATAAACTTGATACAAAAATCAAGAATAATATTCAAATTATTAATCTTACGCCTACTAAAGCAACTTCAGATTTACTAACGATTGAGCTGTATGATGGCAATTCCATTCGTGTTCCACTTTCTCAATTAACAGTTAAGCTTCCTTACTACGAGAAAATTAAGAGTCAACTTTCAGATGGAAGTATTGTAGATATGGAAGTTGGACTTTATACAACGACTCCTGAAGTTGAATCATCAAAAACTGATGGGGATAAAAAGAAAGATAAAGATAAGACTGATAAAAAAGAAGAAAATGCAACTTCTGAAGAAGGTCAAGATACTACAACATCAACGGAACAGCATTCTGAAGAAGAAACTAATTCTGAAAATTCAGGTATTCAAACAGAAGAAAATCCACCAGTTGGTCAGGAAACAACTCATCGGACTTCCCCTGCTCAAGGCTAATATTGAATAATAAAAAACGTAAAATGCTGACATTTTACGTTTTTTTATGGTACAATAGTATCCGAATAATTCTGTTTTTATACAGTTTACAAAGATATTGAATGGAAAGATTGAGAGGTCGAGTGAATGGCTAGAGATGGCTTTTTTACAGGATTAGATATAGGAACTAGCTCGATTAAGGTTCTTGTTGCTGAGTTTATTGATGGATCAATGAATGTCATCGGAGTAAGTAATGTTAAGAGTTCTGGTGTGAAAGATGGCATCATTGTTGACATTGACGCTGCAGCGAAATCAATCAAAACAGCTATTGAACAAGCAGAAGAAAAAGCTGGGATTGTTATTGAGCAAGTCAACGTTGGGCTTCCAGCTAATCTTCTTCAAATTGAGCCTACACAAGGTATGATTCCTGTAACAAGTGAATCAAAAGAAATCAAAGATGAAGATGTTGAAAGTGTTGTTCGCTCAGCCTTGACAAAGAGCATTACACCTGAGCGTGAGGTTATCTCACTAGTTCCTGAAGAGTTTATTGTTGATGGCTTCCAAGGAATTCGTGATCCTCGTGGAATGATGGGGATTCGTCTTGAAATGAGAGGTCTCATATACACAGGTCCAACAACAATTCTTCACAACCTTCGTAAGACAGTTGAACGTGCTGGTATTCAAGTAGAGAATATTATCATCTCTCCTCTTGCAATGACACGTGCTGTTCTAAATGAAGGTGAACGTGAGTTTGGTGCTACTGTTATTGATATGGGTGGCGGTCAAACAACTGTTGCAAGCATGCGTGCTCAAGAACTTCAATTTACCAATATTTATTCTGAAGGTGGCGAGTACATCACTAAGGATATTTCAAAAGTTTTGAAGACTTCAATGCAGATTGCTGAAGCACTTAAGTTCAATTTTGGTAATGCAGATATTGAAGAAGCAAGCGAAACAGAAACTGTCCAAGTAGAAGTTGTAGGTGAGAATTCACCAGTTGAGATTACAGAAAAATACCTTGCTGAGATTATCTCAGCTCGTGTGAAGCATATCCTTGATAGAGTTAAACAAGACTTGACTCGAGGACGTCTACTTGATTTGCCTGGTGGCATTGTCCTTGTAGGTGGAACAGCTATCATGCCAGGTGTGGTTGAAGTTGCTCAAGAAATTTTTGAGACAAATGTTAAACTTTACGTGCCAAATCAAGTTGGTATCCGTAATCCAATGTTTGCAAATGTGATTAGTCTTGTTGAGTATGTTGGTCTTCTTACAGAAGTTGATATCATCGCGCAACAAGCTGTGTCTGGTGAAGAGTATCTTCGTCGTAAACCAATCGACAATGAGGCTCCTGCCTTGAGTTTTGATAGAACTCCTGCTCCAGCACCTCGAGTGGCTCCTCAACCAAATCCTATTCCAGTTGAGAATACCATTGAGGTACCTCTGCCAGTTGAAGAAGAAAATCATGAACAAAAACAAAAACTTGGTGATCGTGTTCGTGGTATTTTCGGCAGTATGTTTGATTAATTGAATCTAGTAAAAGCGAGGAAATAAAATGAGTTTTTCATTTGATAGCGCATCAGTTCAAGGTGCGGTAATTAAAGTTATCGGTGTCGGTGGAGGTGGCGGAAACGCCATCAACCGAATGATTGAAGAAGGTCTTGCTGGTGTTGAATTTATTGCAGCTAATACTGATATTCAAGCACTCAGCTCTTCTAAAGCAGAAACAGTAATCCAATTGGGTCCTAAATTGACTCGTGGCCTTGGTGCCGGAGGTCAACCTGAAGTTGGTCGTAAGGCAGCTGAAGAAAGTGAAGAAACACTTACAGAAGCACTTACAGGAGCTGATATGGTCTTTATCACTGCTGGTATGGGTGGTGGCTCTGGTACAGGGGCAGCACCAGTTATTGCACGTATTGCGAAAAGCTTGGGTGCATTGACAGTTGCAGTTGTGACACGTCCATTTGGATTCGAAGGTAACAAACGTGGTGCCTTCGCTGTCGAAGGTATTCAAGAGTTGCGTGAGCAAGTTGATACCCTTCTTATTATCTCTAACAATAACCTTCTTGAAATCGTTGATAAGAAAACACCACTTCTTGAAGCTCTTAGTGAAGCAGATAATGTTCTTCGTCAAGGGGTCCAAGGTATTACGGACCTTATCACTAACCCAGGTTTGATCAACCTCGACTTTGCCGATGTGAAAACAGTTATGGCAAATAAAGGTAATGCACTTATGGGTATTGGTATTGGTTCAGGTGAAGAACGTATTGTTGAAGCTGCGCGCAAAGCAATCTATTCACCACTTCTTGAAACTACTATTGATGGTGCAGAAGATGTTATCGTTAACGTAACTGGTGGTCTTGATATGACGCTTACAGAAGCAGAAGAAGCATCTGAAATTGTTGGTCAAGCAGCTGGTAGCGGTGTTAACATTTGGCTTGGTACATCAATCGATGATACATTGAAAGATGAAATCCGTGTAACTGTTGTTGCAACTGGAGTTCGTCAAGATCGTGCTGAAAAAGTATCTGGTATGAAAGCTCAGCCACGTAAAGTGACTACAGCTCCTTCACAACCATCAGCTCCTGCTCAACAAGTTGTTCAAGAAGAGCAACGTCCAGTTTCTCAACCTTCATTTGAACGTCAACCAAATTTTGACTATAATGAAACACCTTCAATGCCTCAAGCAGGAGTTCGTCCTGCAGCGGCAGCTCCTCAACAAGAGCAGTCAGCTTTTGGTAATTGGGATTTGAGACGTGATAATATTTCTCGTCCTGAAACTGGTCAACTAGATAGTCAATTGACTATGTCTACATTCTCAAGTGATGTTGAAGATGATGATGAATTGGAGACACCACCATTCTTTAAAAATCGTTAATAATGACTATAGAAGAGAATAAAAATAATGTTTATCAAGCGGTAAAAAAAGCTTGTGATAAGGCTAATCGCTCTAGTGATGATGTCAATATTATTGCTGTAACCAAATATGTTTCAAGTGATGTCGCTGAAGAATTGGTTAAAACAGGAATCAAGCACATTGCTGAAAATCGCGTTGATAAATTCTTAGATAAGTATCAAGCTTTAAAAAATTATGATTTGACTTGGCACCTTATTGGTACCCTGCAACGTCGTAAAGTAAAGGATGTTATTAATTTAGTTGATTATTTTCATGCTTTGGATTCTGTTAAATTGGCAGAGGAAATTCAAAAGCGTGCCGACCACACTATTAATTGCTTCCTACAAGTTAACGTTTCAGGTGAGGAGTCAAAACATGGTTTTTCACCTGAAGAACTTGATACTGTTCTAAAACAAATTGAAAATCTTGATAAGATTTGTATAGTTGGACTCATGACTATGGCTCCAATTGATGCAGATGCTCAAGAACTTGATAAGATTTTTGCTGAGACAAATGAACTTAGAGAATCAATTCAAGAGAAAAAACTAAAGAATGTTCCTTGTGATCAGTTAAGCATGGGGATGAGTCGAGACTATGACATGGCTATTCAGAATGGATCAACCTTTGTCAGAATAGGCAGTGCATTCTTTAAAGAGAACGGAGAATAACCTTATGGCATTAAAAGACGCAATTGATAAAATTGTTTCATATTTTGATACCGACGAAGTAACAGATTATGAAGATGCTGCTAAAGAAGAGGCTAAAGAACGTCCAGTGAAAGCACAGAAACCTGTGCAGACACGACCTCCTCGTCAGCAACGTCAACCTGAGCGTTCTCAGGCAACAGTCCCTCCTCGTCGCCAACATGTTCATTCAGACTTACAGGAAACTCAAGTCCTTCGTAGTTTACCTCTGAGTCGTTCACAAGCAAATCAGGGACCACAACAGATGAATACAACTAAAACAACAATTGCAATTAAATATCCTAAAAAGTATGAAGATGCTCAGGAAATTGTAGAATTATTGATTGAAAACGAATGTGTTTTAATCGATTTTCAATATATGTTGGAAGCGCAAGCTCGTCGTTGTCTTGACTTTATCGATGGTGCTAGCAAGGTACTTACAGGCAACTTGCAAAAAGTTGGCTCTTCAATGTATTTGCTTACGCCAATTAATGTCGTTGTTGACATCGAAGAGATTGGGTTGGCTCACGGCAACCAAGAAGCTAATTTTGACTTCGACATGAAGAGACGTTAAACGATGTCTGTATTACTTTATGTTATTTGGGCACGTGTTGTTAACGTGATAGAGATTCTTCTTGTAGTCTATGCTTTGTTGTCCTGGTTTCCAGGAGCTTATGATACTAGCCTTGGAAGAATCATTAGACAAATTGTTCAACCGATTCTCGCACCATTTCGTCGCCTGAATTTAACTTTTGCTGGTATTGATTTTTCAATATTGGTAATTGTACTTCTACTAAACTTTTCACTTAGAATTCTTAGATTTATTCTACTCTGATGTCAGATATAAAAAATATTGAACAACATTACTCGTTAGATGAACGTCCTTTTCTAGAGAAGGTTAGGGGATTTTGTCAATTAGTTGATGATAGGTACAGTCCTTACTTAACTGATTTCTTGAATCCTCGTGAAATTCAGATTGTTGAAGAGTTAGCTCATTACTACAATTTAAAATTTTTTGTGAGTTCTACTCTTGAATCTGAAGAGTATGGAAGAGTTATTCTTGCTCCCGAATATTACGAGCTTGATGACGATGACTTTGAAATTAAACGACTAGAAATCTCTTATGCGAGACAGTTCAATAAATTGACACACCCAAAAGTTTTGGGAGCACTGATTAATCAACTTGGTCTTGACCGTCAAGTATTTGGAGATATTATTCTTGATGAAGAAGGACGCGTTCAATTTTCCATTGCTTCTCATTTAGCAAGTTATGCGATAATGACTATTACTAAGATTGGTAATGTTTCGGTTACTCTAAAAGAAGTAAGTAAAGACGATTGGATTTCAAATCAAGAAAATTATTCACAATCTTTTGTTTTACTTTCCAGTATGCGTCTTGATAATGTGTTGGCGACGGTACTAAACCTATCCCGTTCTAACGCCTTAAAACTTATTGCTTCTGGAAAAGTTAAATTAAATTATAGACAAATTGAGAAGGCTAATCAGACGGTTATGATTGGTGATATGATTTCGGTTAGAGGTTATGGTCGATTTCGACTAGCTCAACGAGACGGATTTTCAAAGTCCGGGAAAGCTAAAATCGTTATTGAAAGTCTGTTAAGACGGAGAAAAAAGTAGTTATTTAATTTAAACCATCAGATATGGTAATGAAAAATAAAGGAGGCCTGTAATGGCTATTACAGCACTTGATATTAAAGATAAACAGTTTACAACTAAATTTCGTGGATATAATGAGCAAGAAGTTGATGAATTTCTTGATATTATTGTAGATGATTACGAAGATTTGGTTCGTGATAATCGTGAACTTGCTGCTCGTGTAAAAGAGCTTGAAGAAAAATTGGCTTATTTTGATGAAATGAAAGAATCATTGAGTCAATCAGTTATTTTGGCTCAAGAAACAGCTGAAAAAGTTAAAGCTTCAGCGGCTGACGAATCAGCTAACTTGATTAATAAGGCTAACTTCAATGCTACTCATTTGGTTGAAGAAGCTAAATCTAAGGCATCTGAAATTCTTCGTGATGCAACAGATGAAGCCAAACGTGTTGCCATCGAAACGGAAGAACTAAAACGTCAAAGTCGTGTCTTCCACCAACGCCTATTGGCTGCAGTTGAAGGTCAACTTAGCTTAGCAAGTGCTCCAGAATGGGGTGAATTGTTGCAACCAACAGCTATTTATCTTCAAAATTCAGATGCTGCCTTTAAAGAAGTTGTTGAAAAAGTTTTGGATGAGCATGTACCTGATTCAAATGACGCAGCTTCATTTGATGCAACTCGTCAATTCACTCCTGATGAAATGGCTGAACTTCAACGTCGCGTTGCTGAAAGTAATAAGCAAGTTGAAGATTTCTCTAGTCCAGAAGTTGATGAAACAAACGAAGTTGTCTCAACTCCAGTTGATTTTGGTATTCCAGATACTTTCGAGAGTGAAGTGGCAGATTTCCCAACTTCAGCACCAGTAGATGAAGATTTTGATTTGCAACCTGAGTCAACAGGTGAAATTAATCTTAACGAAACACAAACGTTTAAATTGAATATTAGCGAATAAGAAAAATACAACTTACCAAGTATATTAACAGCGAGTGGGAGATGGTGTGAGTCCCACATTCCCTATTTGGATAGTTATCATTTTCAAGCATTCTAACTGAACTAAGTAAGTTAGAAGGATGGTCCTCCTTACGGACATATGAGGGAGCAAATGTTTTTGCTCTGAATTAAGGTGGTACCACGAGCTTTCGTCCTTTTTGATGAAGGCTCTTTTTATTTAGTAAATTAATTTAAAGAGGAGATATAATGAAACTCAAAGAAACCTTAAATCTAGGTAAGACAGCCTTTCCAATGCGAGCTGGACTTCCTAACAAAGAACCAATCTGGCAAAAAGAGTGGGAAGATGCTAAGATGTATCAACGTCGTCAAGAGTTGAACCAAGGTAAACCTCACTTCACTCTTCATGATGGTCCTCCGTATGCCAATGGTAATATTCACGTTGGACATGCGATGAATAAAATTTCTAAGGATATCATTGTTCGTTCAAAATCAATGTCTGGTTTCTATGCTCCTTACGTTCCTGGTTGGGATACGCATGGTCTTCCAATTGAACAGGTGTTGGCAAAACAAGGTGTGAAACGTAAAGAACTTGATCGTGCTGAATACCTTAAGATGTGTCGTGATTATGCACTTTCACAAGTTGACAAACAACGTGAAGATTTCAAACGTCTTGGTGTTTCGGCTGATTGGGATAACCCATATGTTACTTTGACACCAGACTATGAGGCTGCACAAATCCGTGTCTTTGGTGAGATGGCTAAAAAAGGTTACATCTATCAAGGTGCAAAACCAGTTTATTGGTCATGGTCATCAGAGTCAGCACTTGCTGAAGCTGAAATCGAATACCATGATTTAGTTTCAACTTCACTTTACTATGCCAATAAGGTTAAGGATGGTAAAGGAGTACTAGACACAGATACATATATCGTAGTTTGGACAACAACACCATTTACAGTAACAGCTTCACGTGGTTTGACTGTTGGTGCTGATATTGAATACGTTCTCGTAAAACCTGCCGGAGAAGACCGCAAATTTGTCGTTGCTTCTGAATTACTTAATAGTCTTTCTGAGAAATTCGGTTGGACAGATGTGGAAGTACTTCAGTCATACCGTGGTGAAGAATTGAATCAAATCGTCACTGAACACCCATGGGATACACAAGTTGATGAGCTTGTTATCCTTGGTGATCACGTTACTACAGATTCAGGTACAGGTATCGTCCATACGGCTCCTGGTTTTGGTGAGGATGACTATAACGTAGGTATTGCTAATGGCCTTGAAGTTGCCGTAACCGTTAATGAGCGTGGTATCATGATGGAAAATGCTGGTCCTGATTTTGAAGGTCAGTTCTACGATAAAGTGGCTCCAATTGTTATGGAAAAACTCGGTGATTTGCTCCTTGCTAAAGAAGAAATCTCACACTCATACCCATTTGACTGGCGTACGAAGAAACCAATCATCTGGCGTGCCGTGCCACAATGGTTTGCCTCTGTTTCTAAATTCCGTCAAGAGATTTTGGATGAGATTGAAAAAGTTAAATTCCATTCTGAGTGGGGTAAAGTTCGTCTCTACAACATGATTCGTGACCGTGGTGACTGGGTAATCTCTCGTCAGCGTGCTTGGGGTGTGCCACTCCCAATCTTCTATGCTGAAGATAAAACACCAATCATGACCGAAGAAACAATCGAACATGTGGCTAAACTTTTCGAAGAGCACGGTTCAGTTATCTGGTGGGAACGTGATGCCAAAGATCTTCTTCCAGAAGGCTTTACACATCCAGGTTCACCAAACGGAGAGTTCACTAAAGAAACTGATATTATGGACGTATGGTTTGACTCAGGTTCATCATGGAATGGTGTAGTAGTTAACCGTCCTGAGTTAACTTATCCAGCTGACCTCTATCTCGAAGGTTCAGACCAATACCGTGGATGGTTTAACTCATCACTTATCACATCTGTTGCAAATAATGGTGTTGCACCATATAAACAACTCTTGTCTCAAGGTTTTGCGCTTGATGGTAAGGGTGAAAAGATGTCTAAATCCCTTGGTAATACTATTGCTCCTAGTGATGTTGAGAAACAATTTGGTGCTGAAATTCTTCGTCTTTGGGTAACAAGTGTTGATACAACTAATGACGTTCGTATCTCAATGGATATCCTTAGCCAAGTATCAGAATCTTATCGTAAGATTCGTAACACACTTCGTTTCTTGATTGCCAATACCTCTGACTTCAATCCAACAACTGATGCAGTACCTTTTGAAGACTTGCGTTCTGTAGATCAGTACATGACTATTCGATTTAACCAATTGGTTAAGACTATTCGTGATGCCTATGCTAACTTTGAATTCTTAACTATCTACAAAGCCTTGGTTAACTTTATTAACGTTGAGTTGTCTGCTTTCTATCTTGATTTTGCCAAAGATGTGGTTTATATTGAGAGTGCAGAATCACTTGAACGTCGTCAAATGCAAACAGTCTTCTACGATATTCTTGTCAAGATTACAAAACTATTGACACCAATCCTTCCTCACACTGCAGAAGAAATTTGGTCATATCTTGAATTTGAAACAGAAGACTATGTTCAATTGTCTGAGTTGCCAGAAGCAGAAGATTTCGCTGGTCAAGATGCACTTCTTGAAAAATGGAATGCCTTCATGGATTTCCGTGGCCAAGCTCAAAAAGCTTTGGAAGAAGCGCGTAACGAAAAAGTTATCGGTAAATCTCTTGAAGCTCTTTTGACAATCTATCCTGATGCTGAAGTCAAAGAACTTCTTGAAGGTTTGAATACTAACCTTGCTCAACTTTTGATTGTTTCAGCATTGACTATTGCTGAAGGAGATGCTCCTGAGTCTGCTGTAAGCTTTGAAGGTGTAGCATTCACAGTAGAACGTGCTGAAGGTGATGTCTGTGATCGTTGCCGTCGTATCGATCCAACTACCAAAGAACGTAGCTACAATGCGACTATCTGTGATCACTGTGCTAGCATTGTTGAAGAAAACTTTGCTGAAGGTGTAGCAGAAGGTTTTGAAGTAAAAGCAAAATAAAAAGAGTTCAAATTGAACTCTTTTTCTGTTTGGTTTTCGAATATAGTATTGAACACAATAAAAAAACTAGCTAAGCTAGTTTTTCTTATAGTCCGTAGTTATAATCATCATCTTGCATGGCTTCAACAGTACCTAGAAGGTAACCATTACCAACTTGAGAGAAGAAGTCGTGGTTAGATGTTCCTGTAGAAATACCATTCATAACAATTGGGTTAACATCGTTCGCACTATCTGGGAAGAGTGGATCTTGTCCCAGGTTCATGAGAGCCTTGTTGGCGTTGTAACGAAGGAAAGTCATAACTTCCTCAGTCCATCCAACACCATCATAAAGAGATTTAGTGTAGAGCTCTTCATTCTCATACAATTGGTAGAGAAGATCATACATCCATTCACGGAAACTTTCTTGCTCTTCTTCAGGCAATTCGTTGAACCCTAGTTGGAATTTATAGCCAATATATGTTCCATGAACAGATTCATCACGGATAATGAGCTTAATGATTTCAGCGACATTAGCCAGCTTGTTATTACCAAGATAATAGAGTGGAGTGAAGAACCCTGAATAGAAAAGGAATGTTTCAAGATATGTTGAAGCAACCTTTTTCTGAAGAGGCGTTCCATTTTCATAGATATCGTTAATGATTTTCGCCTTGGTTTGGAGATATTCGTTACTGTTAGTCCACTCGAAAATTTCTTCAATTTCAGATTTAGTATTCAAAGTTGAGAAGATTGAAGAGTAAGATTTGGCGTGAACAGATTCCATGAACTGAATGTTGTTCAATACAGCTTCTTCATGAGGTGTACGGACGTCTGCACGAATGGCTTCAACACCAGTTTGAGATTGCATGGTATCTAGCAAGGTTAAACCACCGAAAACTTTTCCAACCAAATCCTTTTCTTCAGCTGAAAGTTTACGCCAGTCATCAAGGTCATTTGAAAGTGGGATACGTGTATCTAGCCAAAATTGTTCGGTCAATTTTTCCCAGGTAGATTTATCAATCGCATCTTCGATTTCATTCCAGTTAATGGCTTTGTAGTAAGTTTCCATTAGAAACCTCTTTCTTTATTGATATCGTTACTATTTTATCATAATTCAAAATCATGATATAGTTTTTTGAGTTGATCTATTAAAAAAGTCGGCGAACCGACCTTTTAATGCATTTTGTAAATAAGACTAGTGAGGTTGTTATCGTTAAATCACTATCTTAGATGACACAGCTTTCACATTGGTTAGAACCAACCTCTTCACCGTCATCTGTATAAGTACGGATGTAGTAGATTGATTTAATTCCCTTGTTAAAGGCGTAGTTACGAAGGATAGAAAGATCTCGAGTCGTTTGTTTATTTTCTGTTTTCCATTCGTAAATTTCTTTTGGTAACTCACTACGCAAAAATAGGGTTAATGACAAACCTTGATCAACGTGTTCAGTTGCAGCGGCATAAACGTCGATAACTTTACGCATATCCATGTCGTAGGCTGAAGTGTAGAAAGGAATTGTGTCTGTTGAAAGACCGTTGGCTGGATAGTAGATTTTTCCGATTTTCTTTTCTTGACGTTCTTCAATACGTTGTGTAATTGGATGGATAGAAGCCGAACAGTCGTTAATGTAAGAGATTGAGCCATTTGGCGCAACAGCCAAACGGTTTTGATGGTAGAGTCCATCTTTCTTAACGAGTTCACGGAGTTCCTCCCAATCTTTAGCTTGGGGGATGAAGTGGCCATCGAAAAGTTCTTTGATACGGTCAGATTTAGGAACGTATTGGCCTGTAACGTATTTGTCAAAGTAAGAACCATCAGCATATTTTGATTTTTCAAAACCGACAAAGGTTTCTTGACGTTCACGGGCAATGTTGTTAGATTCAACTAAAGTCCAGTAGTTCATAAGCATGAAGTAGATATTAGTGAATTCAACAGATTCAGGGCTACCATACTCGATATGGTGTTTAGCGAGGTAAGAGTGAAGCCCCATAGCTCCTAAACCAAAGGTATGAGCTTGTTGGTTACCATTTTTGATAGATGGTACAGCATCAATACTTGAGCTATCTGTAACAAAGGTAAGCGCACGTGTCATTGCTCTAATCGAACGACCAAAGTCAGGTGAAGTCATCATGTTAAGGATATTAGTTGATCCAAGGTTACATGAAATGTCTGTACCGAGTTTAACAAACTCTTGTGCATCGTTAAGTTCACTTGGTGTTTGAACTTGAAGAATTTCAGAACAGAGGTTTGACATGATAATCTTACCATCGATTGGATTGTGTCGATTGGCTGTATCAACATTGACGATATATGGATAACCTGATTCTTGTTGGAGTTTAGAAATTTCAGTTTCTAGCTCACGGGCATTAATCTTGGTTTTTGTGATATTTGGATTGGCAACCAACTCATCGTACATAGCTGTAATATCAATGTAGTTATATGGTTTACCGTACTCTTTTTCGACTGAGTAAGGACTGAAGAGGTACATATCTTCATTATTACGTGCCAACTCGTAGAATTTATCTGGAACTGTAACACCAAGTGACAGTGTCTTAACACGCACCTTCTCATCAGCATTCTCTTTCTTAGTAGAAAGGAAGGCAAGGATATCTGGGTGGAAAACATCCAAATAAACAACACCAGCACCTTGACGTTGGCCAAGTTGGTTTGAGTAAGAGAAGCTATCTTCGAAAAGCTTCATAACAGGCACGACACCAGAGGCTGCCCCGGCATATCCTTTGATAGGAGCACCAGCTTCACGAAGGTTAGACAGGCTAATACCTACCCCACCACCAATACGTGATAACTGGAGGGCAGAGTTGATAGAACGTCCGATAGAATTCATGTCATCTGTTACTTGAATAAGGAAACATGACACGAGTTCACCACGACGGCTACGTCCAGCATTTAGAAATGAAGGAGTAGCAGGTTGGTAACGTTGGTGAATCATTTCGTTGGCAAGGTCACTAGCTAGGTTTTCATCACCATCAGCAAAGTAAAGGGCGTTGAATAGAACACGATCTTCAATACTTTCTAGGTAAGACTCGCCATCGTTTGTTTTGAGGGCATATTGTTGGTAGAACTTGTAGGCTGCCATGAAAGATTGGAAGCGGAATTTTTGAGAATGAATTTCTGCAGACAATTTTTCGATGAAAGCAGGTTCGTATTTACCGATGAATTCAGACTCAATATAATCGTTCTCAATCAAATAATTAATTTTATCTGTGATGCTGTTGAATGCCATTGAATTTGGCTTAACGTTTTCAAGGAAGAAGGCACGAAGCGCTTCTTTATCCTTATGCAAAGGAATTTGACCGTTAACAGGACGGTTAATTTCGTTGTTGAGGCGGAAGTATGAAACATCGCCAAGATTTTTTAAAGACATAATACAGATACCAGGCTCAGTTTAATAGTAGATTAAGGTTAAAACATTAAACTAAGCAAACAAGTTCCTTTCTATATAAAAACTTGATAATTAAAGGATTTCTTTAAGTTTAGCAGGTTGAAAACCTGAAAAGACGATATCGCCGGCTTCAATAACTGGAGCAGCAGTGAAACCGAGGCTTTTAACGTAATCGATTTTTTCTGGCTGTTCATCAATGTTGATTTCTTCGAAATCAGCACCTTCCTTTTCCAAGAATTTTTTAGTCATTTTGCACTGCATGCAGTTGTTTTTAGAAAACAATGTAATCTTTGCCATTGCAAATACTCCTTTATAAAAAGATTTTAAGTGGCCAAGAGCCACTTTTTAACTCTAATAGAATACCCAAAATATTGGGAAAAATCAAGCTAAATATCTTAAGGAAATACAAGATTTTGTGTTTAGTATTGAAACACAACCCTATATCTTGTGTTTTAAAGGCTTTTTTAAGTTTCCTAAATTAAATAGGATTTGTTTATGAAAATGACTAAAAAAGAAACATCTAACTATAGATGTTATAAAACATGACATCAAAATGCCAATTCTATTTGTTTTTTCAAAAAAAACAGTGTAGAATAAAGAAAATTTTTAACTAATGGAGGTTCAAGTATGCAAGAATACTGTTCAAATCTAACTGTAAATGGTAAGACATTCTCTTTCTATGATCTCGAAAAAGCAGCGAAATTTCATGATGTTAAGGTCGGAGAACTACCTTATACCATTCGAATCCTACTTGAAAGTCTCCTCCGAAAAAAAGATGGCGTCGATGTTAAGGAATCTCACATTGCTGACCTGATGAAATTTCCGAATTTTCCGACAGTTTCCGAAGTGCCTTTTAAACCAAGTCGTGTTATCTTACAAGATTTTACAGGAGTTCCTGTTGTTGTTGATTTAGCTTCAATGCGTGATGCTATAGTGGCTAATGGTGGTAAAGCAGAATTTATTAACCCTGAGATTCCAGTGGATTTGGTTATTGACCACTCTGTCCAAGTGGATTCATACGGATGTGATACTGCTCTTGAAGACAATATCAATCTAGAGTTTAAACGTAATAACGAGCGCTATGAATTTCTAAAGTGGGCCGAACAGTCTTTTGAAAATTACCGTGCGGTTCCACCAGCAACAGGGATTATTCACCAGGTTAATATTGAATTTTTGAGCGATGTCATTATTGAAAAAGATGGGTTACTCTATCCTGATTCTATGTTTGGTACAGATAGTCACACGACTATGATTAATGGTATTGGCGTTCTTGGTTGGGGTGTTGGCGGTATTGAAGCTGAAGCAGCTATGCTCGGTGAAGCATCTTATTTCCCAATTCCAGAGGTTATTGGTGTACATCTGACAGGAGAGTTGCCTAAAATTGCTACAGCAACAGATTTGGCTCTCAAGATTACTCAGGTGCTTCGTTCTGAAAATGTGGTTGGTAAATTTGTTGAGTACTTTGGACCTGGCTTGAAGAGCTTATCTCTAGCTGATCGTGCTACAGTCGCTAATATGGCACCAGAATATGGTGCGACCTGTGGTTATTTTCCTATTGATGACGAGACTCTTAACTACATGCGTTTAACTAACCGTGATGAGGAACATATCCAAGTCACTGAAGCCTATACAAAAGCCAATCATCTTTTCTATGATCCAAGTAAAGAAGCCAAGTATACTAAGATTGTTGAAATTGATTTGTCATCTATTAAACCTTCTATCTCAGGTCCTAAACGTCCACAAGATTTGATTCTCTTATCAGATGCTAAGCAAGAATTTCAAGATGCAGTGGTACGAGAAGCAGGTGTCCGTGGCTTTGGTTTGGATAAGGAAGAGTTAGCAAAAACTGCAAAAGTTGACTTTGAGGATCATTCAGAAACAATTCAAACAGGTCATGTGGCCATTGCAGCTATCACATCATGTACCAATACTTCAAATCCTTACGTTCTTATGGCAGCCGGTCTTTTAGCTAAAAAAGCGGTTGAGAAAGGATTAAAAGTATCTCCAACAGTGAAGACATCTTTGGCACCAGGTTCTAAGGTTGTTACTGGTTATCTCAAAGCTTCAGGCTTGCAAACCTATCTAGATAAGCTTGGCTTTAACTTGGTAGGTTACGGTTGCACAACTTGTATTGGGAACTCAGGAGACTTACGACCTGAGGTGGCTAAGGCTATTGTAGACACTGATTTATTAGCGAGTGCTGTTTTGTCAGGAAATCGTAATTTTGAAGGGCGTATTAATCCACTTGTTAAAGCGAATTTCTTGGCTAGCCCACCATTGGTTGTTGCTTATGCTTTAGCTGGTAACACGAATATTGATTTGACAACTGAACCTTTAGGTTTTGACGACAATGGTCAAGCTGTTTATTTAGAGGATGTTATGCCATCCCGTGATGAAATTGAGACTTATGTTGATAAATACGTCACTCGTCAACTCTTCCAAGATGAATATGCCAGTGTCTTTTCTGATAGTGAGAAGTGGAATGCCATTCCTACTGAACAAAGTCAAAATTATAAATGGAATCAAAACTCTACCTATATTCAAAACCCACCTTACTTTGATGCTTTAGGAGATGATTTGAGCATTAAACCATTGAAAGATTTGAAGGTTTTGGCTAAATTCGGAGATACGGTAACAACAGACCATATTTCTCCAGCGGGTAATATTGCCAGAAATAGTCCAGCAGCTTGTTATTTGACTGAGAATGGTGTTGATTATCAAGAATTCAATTCTTATGGTAGCCGTCGTGGTAATCATGAAGTCATGATGCGAGGAACCTTTGCTAATATTCGTATCAAGAATGAGCTAGCAGATGGAAAAATTGGTGGATATACTAAATATGATGGTGACATTCTACCTATATATGATGCTGCTATGAAATATAAGGAAGCTAATCAAGATACACTTGTAATTGCTGGTAAGGATTATGGTATGGGTTCAAGTCGTGACTGGGCGGCTAAAGGTGCAAATCTTCTTGGTGTAAAAGTAGTGCTTGCTGAGAGTTTTGAGCGTATTCACCGTTCAAATCTCGTTATGATGGGGATTTTACCAGTCCAATTTATGGAAGGAGAAAATGCTGAAAGTCTTGGATTGACAGGACATGAGACCTTTAGCTTTGACCTTTCAGAGAATCCAGGTGTCCATGATGTTATCACTGTTACAGCTTCAACACCTGAACAAACCAAAACCTTTAAAGCCTTGGTACGCTTCGATGCAGATGCTGATATTCGCTACTATAAAAATGGTGGTATCTTGCCAATGGTTGTAAGAAAAAAATTGAAGGGAGCCTAATATGACAACAGTTGAAATTAATGGACTTAAGGATATGATTGCCTGTAATACTAGGATTTCATCTATTATTGATGACCATTTATCGTATTCGGGATATGATATTTCCGAGTTTATGGAAAATAAAGCGTCTTTTGAGGAAGTGATTTATCTCTTGTGGAATGGTCATCTTCCTACGCAAATGGAACTTAAGTATTTTGAAGCTGAGTTGCGTAAGAACTATGATATTTCTGATGCTGTAGAGCAATGTATTCTTATCCAGTCTCGTCCACATTTGCACCCAATGAGTGTTTTACGTTCAACAGTCTCCCTTCTTGGGGTTTACAATGTGGACGCCGAGGAAAGATCCATGGAGGCAATTTATCAGCAAAGTATTGAATTGATGGCTAAATTGCCTACAATTATTACGACTTTTGCACGCTTACGTACTGGTAAAATGCCTCTCAAACCAAGAGAAGATTTAGGTTTTGCAGCTAATTTTCTCTACATGCTGAATGGTGTTGAACCTTCTGAAATTGAAATTGAAGCTATGAATAAGGCATTAATTCTACATGCTGACCATGAGTTGAATGCTTCAACTTTTGCAGCGCGTGTTTGTGCCTCGACTCTGACAGATATCTATTCTTGTGTCACAACAGCTATTGGAGCTCTAAAAGGTCCCCTGCATGGTGGAGCTAATGAACGCGTCTTTGATATGCTTAAAGAAATCCGTGAATCTGGTGATGTTAATGCTTACTTGCAGGAAAAACTTGATTCTAAAGAAAAAATCATGGGATTTGGACACCGTGTATACAAGAAACAGGATCCTCGTGAAATTTTCTTAAGAGATATGGCTAAAAAGTTGACAGAGGGTACTGAGAATGAAGAATTCTTTAATATGTCTCAAGAAATTGAAGAATTCATGAAAGATAAGAAGGGATTGATTCCCAATGTGGACTTCTATTCAGCTACCGTATACCATACTCTAGGAATTGACAGCGATATCTTCACCCTTATCTTTGCTATGAGTCGTGTTGCCGGCTGGATTGCTCATATTCAAGAGCAGCAAAAAAATAATAAATTGATTCGTCCACGCTCGCAGTACATCGGACAAGAAAATATGACGTATATTCCTTTAGAAAAACGCTAGGGAGGAAAGCTATATGGCAGAAAAAATCGTAATGAAAAATGGACAGCTTCAAGTTTCTGATCGTCCAATTATCCCTTTTATTGAAGGAGATGGTGTTGGACATGATATCTGGAAGAATGCCCAAGCAATCTTTGATAAAGCAGTAGAAGTAGCCTATGAAGGAAAGCGTCATATTGAGTGGCAAGAGCTTTTAGCCGGTAAGAAGGCTTATGACAAAACAGGTGAATGGTTGCCGAAAGAAACCTTGGAGGCTATTCGAGAAAGTTTAGTAGCTATTAAGGGACCGCTTGAGACGCCAGTAGGTGGTGGTATTCGTTCTTTAAATGTAGCTTTACGTCAAGAACTTGATCTCTACGCTTGTGTTAGACCTGTTCGTTACTTTGACGGAGTAGCAAGTCCACTTAAGGAACCAGAAAAAACAAATATTACTATCTTCCGTGAAAATACTGAAGATATTTATGCGGGGATTGAATGGGAAGCAGGAACGGCAGATGTCAAGCGCGTGATTGAGTTTCTCCAGACAGAAATGAATGTTAATAAAATTCGCTTCCCAGAATCAAGTAGTATCGGAATCAAGCCAATTTCAATAGAAGGAAGTAAACGTCTCATTCGCTCTGCTATCGATTATGCTCTCAAGAACAATCTAAAGAAAGTGACATTGGTTCATAAAGGGAATATTCAAAAATTCACAGAAGGTGGCTTCCGTAAATGGGGTTATGAAGTAGCTCAGGAAGACTATAAAGCAGAATTGCTAGCTGGTCGTCTAGAGATTAATGATATAATCGCTGATAACTTTCTCCAACAGATTCTTTTGAATCCAGAAAAATTTGATGTTGTTGCCTTAACTAACTTGAATGGTGATTATGCCAGTGATGCCTTGGCTGCACAAGTTGGTGGTATCGGCATCTCCCCTGGAGCCAACATTAACTATCAAACAGGCCATGCTATTTTTGAAGCAACACATGGAACAGCTCCAGATATCGCGAATCAAGATAAGGCTAACCCTTGCTCAGTTTTATTATCTGGCTGCATGCTTCTAGATTATATTGGTTGGACTGAGGCAGCTCAACTGATTACAAGTGCTATTGAGAAGACATTTAAAGCTGATATCTTTACAGCTGACTTAGCATTTGGGAAACAAGCTTATTCAACGAGTGCCTTTAGCAATCAAATTCTTTCAATTATGTGATTGTTTTTGCTCGAAAATGAAAATTAACGATTGAAAACACCATGAAAGAAATTTTCTGAAAATGTTGTAAATAACTAGAGACTAGTATTTGTTTATGTTTTGAAAAATGAAAATGACCAGTAAAATGAGAGACAAGCTTTCGAAAAACTTGTAGAAAGTACGTTTTAACCTTGCTAATCTCAATTAGCTATGTTATAATTCTAAATTGTAAGGGTTATCATTGATAACTCAAATATTCCAAATGAAGAAGGAGAATCCATTATGGCTTCTAAAGATTTCCACATTGTTGCAGAAACAGGTATCCACGCACGTCCAGCTACTTTGCTTGTTCAAACAGCTAGCAAATTTGCTTCAGATATCACTCTTGACTACAAAGGTAAAGCAGTTAACCTTAAATCTATCATGGGTGTTATGAGCCTTGGTGTTGGTCAAGGTGCTGACGTAACTATCTCTGCAGAAGGTGCTGATGCTGATGACGCAATCGCAGCAATCGCAGAAACAATGACAAAAGAAGGATTGGCATAAGAATATGACAGAAATGCTTAAAGGAATCGCAGCATCTGACGGTGTTGCAGTTGCTAAGGCATATCTGCTTGTTCAACCGGACTTGTCATTTGAAACTGTAACAGTTGAAGATACAAGTGCAGAAGAGGCTCGTCTAGATGCTGCTCTAGCGGCGTCACAAGACGAGCTTTCTGTTATCCGCGAAAAAGCAGTTGAAAGCCTTGGTGAAGAAGCGGCAGCCGTTTTTGATGCTCACTTGATGGTTCTTGCTGACCCAGAAATGACTGGTCAAATTAAAGAAACTATCCGTGCTAAACAAGTTAATGCTGAAGCTGCTTTGACAGAAGTAACAGACATGTTTATCGCTATTTTTGAAGGTATGGAAGACAACCCATACATGCAAGAACGTGCAGCGGATATTCGTGACGTTACAAAACGTGTGCTTGCTAACTTGCTTGGTAAGAAATTGCCTAACCCAGCAACAATTAACGAAGAATCAATCGTTGTTGCTCATGACTTGACACCATCTGATACAGCTCAGTTGAACAAAAAGTACGTAAAAGCTTTTGTTACTAATATCGGTGGACGTACAAGTCACTCTGCAATCATGGCTCGTACACTTGAAATCGCAGCCGTTCTTGGTACAAATAACATCACAGAACTTGTCAAAGATGGCGACATTTTGGCGGTTTCAGGTATTACTGGTGAAGTTGTTATCAACCCAACTGAAGAGCAAATTGCTGAGTTTAAAGCAGCTGGTGAAGCTTACGCTAAACAAAAAGCTGAATGGGCTCTCCTTAAAGATGCTCAAACAGTTACTGCTGATGGAAAACATTTCGAATTGGCTGCTAACATCGGTACACCTAAAGACGTTGAAGGTGTAAATGATAACGGTGCAGAAGCTGTTGGTCTCTATCGTACAGAATTCTTGTATATGGATTCTCAAGACTTCCCAACTGAAGATGACCAATATGAAGCATACAAAGCAGTTCTTGAAGGTATGAACGGTAAACCTGTTGTCGTTCGTACAATGGATATCGGTGGGGATAAAGAACTCCCTTACTTCGATCTTCCTAAAGAAATGAACCCATTCTTGGGTTACCGTGCTTTGCGTATTTCTATCTCTGAAACTGGTAACCAAATGTTCCGTACACAATTGCGTGCCTTGCTTCGTGCATCTGTTCACGGTAAATTGCGTATCATGTTCCCAATGGTTGCTTTGTTGAATGAGTTCCGTACTGCTAAAGGTATTCTTGAAGAAGAAAAAGCTAAATTGGTTGCTGAAGGTGTTGCCGTTGCAGACGATATCGAAGTAGGTATCATGATTGAAATCCCTGCTGCAGCTATGCTTGCTGACCAATTTGCTAAAGAAGTTGATTTCTTCTCAATTGGTACAAACGACCTTATCCAATACACTATGGCTGCTGACCGTATGAACGAACAAGTTTCATACCTTTACCAACCATATAACCCATCAATCCTTCGTTTGATTAACAATGTTATCAAAGCGGCTCATGCTGAAGGTAAATGGGCTGGTATGTGTGGTGAAATGGCCGGTGACCAAACTGCTGTTCCACTTCTTGTCGGAATGGGCTTGGATGAGTTCTCAATGTCAGCGACATCTGTCCTTCGTACACGTAGCTTGATGAAGAAACTTGACACAGCTAAAATGGAAGAATACGCTAACCGTGCGCTTACTGAATGTTCAACAATGGAAGAAGTTCTTGAACTTTCAAAAGAATACGTTAACGTAGACTAATCATAAAAAGTGGAGGCTTAGGCTTTCACTTTTTTTATAGCTAAACAGAGACAAAATAATTGACTCATTCTTTGCTTAGGAGTAGAATACGGCTAACCTAGGTTAATAATTAAAACTATTTTTTGTCAAAATTTTCTGAATAATTCTCGTTTAAATCTTGGATTATTTCTAAAAAAATGATAAAATAGGTCTTATAATAGATAAAAGGAGTTACTATCTTGGCTAAACAATACAAAAACTATGTCAATGGTGAGTGGAAAACATCTGAAAACGAAATTACTATTTACGCACCTGCAAACGGTGAGGAACTTGGATCAGTTCCAGCGATGAGCCAAGCTGAAGTAGACGAAGTCTACGCAGCAGCTAAAGCAGCACTTCCAGCATGGCGTGCGCTTTCATATGCTGAACGTGCAGCTTACCTTCATAAAGCAGCAGATATCTTGGAACGTGATGCAGAAAAAATCGGACAAGTTCTTTCTAAAGAAATCTCTAAAGGTTTGAAATCTGCAATCGGTGAGGTTGTTCGTACTGCTGAAATCATCCACTATGCAGCTGAAGAAGGTTTGCGTTTGGAAGGTGAAGTACTTGAAGGTGGTGCGTTTGACGCTGGTAGTAAGAAAAAAATCGCTGTTGTTCGTCGCGAACCAGTAGGTCTTGTCCTTGCTATCTCTCCATTTAACTACCCAGTAAACTTGGCTGGTTCTAAAATTGCTCCTGCCTTGATTGCTGGTGACGTTGTTGCCTTCAAACCACCAACACAAGGTTCTATCTCAGGTCTTCTTTTGGTTGAAGCATTTGTTGAAGCTGGTATCCCTGCAGGTGTCTTGAACTCTATCACAGGTCGTGGTTCTGTTATCGGTGACTACATCGTTGAACACAAAGCAGTTGATTTCATCAACTTCACAGGTTCAACACCAGTTGGTGAAAACATCGGTCGTTTGGCAGCTATGCGTCCAATCATGCTTGAACTTGGTGGTAAAGATGCCGCTATCGTTCTTGAAGATGCTGATCTTGACTTGACTGCTAAAAACATTGTTGCTGGTGCCTTTGACTATTCAGGTCAACGTTGTACAGCTATCAAACGTGTTCTTGTAATGGATAGTGTTGCAGATGAATTGGTAGAAAAAGTAACTGCTTTGGTAGGTAATATCACTGTTGGTATGCCTGAAGAAAGCGCAAGCGTTACACCACTTATCGATACAAAAGCAGCTGACTTCGTTCAAGGTTTGATTGATGATGCCGTTGAACAAGGTGCTACTGCTAAAACTGAATTGAAACGTGAAGGTAACCTTATCTACCCAGCTGTCTTTGACCATGTGACAACTGACATGCGTCTTGCTTGGGAAGAACCATTTGGTCCAGTATTGCCATTCATCCGTGTATCTTCAGTAGAAGAAGCAATCAAGATTTCTAACGAATCTGAATTTGGTCTTCAAGGTGCAGTCTTCACTCAAGACTACCCACGTGCGTTTGCAATTGCTGAACAACTTGAAGTTGGTACAGTTCACATCAACAACAAAACACAACGTGGTACAGATAACTTCCCATTCCTTGGTGTTAAAGGATCCGGTGCCGGAACTCAAGGTGTGAAATACTCTATCGAAGCTATGACTCGTGTGAAATCAACAGTATTTGATATCGCAAACTACTAAGAGTTTAGCTATTCAATCATTAAAAAAGTGTAAAGAGTCCTCATTATAGGGACTCTTTTTCTTTTAAAATATGGTATAATAGAACTAAATTTCGAATATAGAGAGTTTTCTGACAATGAATAAATCTTATTTTTACTTGGTTATGAAGACGCATGAGTTAGAGGTGCCATACACTGGGAAACTTCGTCGTGTGCGTGTTCTTCTGCCTAAGAACTATGAAACGGATACAGATCGTTCTTACCCTGTCGTGTATTTCCATGATGGTCAGAATGTTCTTTATAGTAAGGAGTCATTTTCTGGCTATTCTTGGAAGATTATCCCAACAATCAAACGTAATCCTGATATTTCACGTATGATTGTTGTTGCTATCGATAATGATGGCCCTGGCCGTATGAATGAGTATTCTGCGTGGAAGTACCAAGAATCGAATATTCCTGGTGTTCAGTTCGGAGGCAAGGGAGTAGAGTATGCGGAGTTTGTCATGGATGTGGTTAAACCCTTTATTGACAAGGAGTACCGTACCCTCTCAGATCGTCAGCATACAGCTATGATTGGATCATCTCTTGGTGGTAATATCACTCAGTTTATGGGGCTTGATTATAAGGAGCAGATTGGTTGTCTTGGGGTATTTTCTTCAGCTAACTGGTTGCATCAAGATGCCTTTGATCGTTACATGTCGCGTCAAAAGCTCGATGCAGATCAACGTGTCTACATTTATGTAGGGACTGAGGAAGCTGATGATACTGACAAGACCTTGATGGCTGGTAACATTAAGCAGGCTTACATTGACTCTTCATTGAGCTATTACCATGATTTGATTGCTCGTGGGGTTGATTTGGAAAATATCAAGATTCACATTCAATCTGGCGCTGAACACAATGAAGAAGCTTGGGCTGAGAATTTACCAGACTGTCTTCGCTTTTTCGCTGAAAAGTGGGACTAGTCTATATTAACGCAAAATATTTTTAATTTAGGAAAAGGAATATAAATATGAATATCGAACATCTTAGCCACTGGAGTGGTCAACTTAATCGTGAAATGTATGTTAACCGTTACGGGCACGCTGGTATCCCTGTTGTGGTTTTTGCCTCATCAGGTGGTAGCCATAACGAATACTATGACTTTGGTATGATTGATGCTTGTGCACGTTTTATCGAAGAAGGACGCGTACAATTCTTTACGCTTTCAAGTGTGGACAGTGAAAGCTGGCTTTGTGATTGGAAAAATCCACACGATCGTGCTGAAATGCATCGTGCTTATGAACGTTATGTTATTGAAGAAGCTATTCCATTTATCAAACACAAAACTGGTTGGTTTGATCCAATGATGACAACAGGATGTTCAATGGGTGCTTACCATGCGCTTAATTTCTTCTTGCAACACCCTGATGTTTTCAATAAAGTAGTAGCCCTTAGTGGTGTCTACGATGCTCGTTTCTTTGTGGGTGAGTTTGGAGGGGATGAAGCTATTTACCAAAATTCCCCATCAGATTATATCTGGAACCAAAATGATGGTTGGTTCATCGACCGTTACCGTCAAGCTGAGATCATCGTATGTACAGGTCTTGGTGCTTGGGAACAAGATGGTCTTCCTTCTTACTATAAACTTAAGGAAGCCTTTGAACAAAAGAATATTCCAGCTTGGTTCTCTGAGTGGGGCCATGATGTCGCTCACGATTGGGAATGGTGGCGTAAACAAATGCCTTATTTCCTTGACAATATGAACCTATAATTTCTTTGTCTATCCTATCTAAATAACTATAAAAGAGGAATCACTAATGAATTATCTTGTTATTTCACCATACTATCCACAAAACTTCCAACAGTTTACAGTTGAACTTGCAAATAAGGGTATTAACGTTCTTGGTATTGGTCAAGAGCCTTATGAACAGTTAGATCAACCTTTGAAAGATGCTTTGACAGAGTACTTCCGTGTAGATAATCTGGAAAACTTGGATGAAGTTAAACGTGCGGTAGCCTTTCTTTTCTACAAACATGGCCCAATCGACCGCATCGAATCTCATAACGAATACTGGTTGGAATTAGATGCTGCACTTCGTGAACAGTTCAATGTTTTTGGTGCTAAGCCAGAAGATCTTAAGAAGACTAAATTCAAGTCTGAAATGAAGAAACTCTTCCAAAAAGCTGGTGTTCCAGTTGTGCCAGGTGCTGTCATTAAAACTGACAAAGATGTGGATAAAGCTGTGAAAGAAATCGGTCTTCCAATGATTGCTAAGCCAGATAATGGGGTTGGTGCAGCTGCAACCTTCAAACTTGAAACAGAAGATGATATCAATCATTTCAAGGCTGAGTGGGATCATGAAACAGTTTATTTCTTTGAAAAATTTGTAACTTCAAGTGAAATCTGTACTTTCGATGGTTTGATTGATCATGATGGTAATATTGTCTTCTCAACAACTTTCGATTATGCCCACACTCCACTTGACTTGATGATTTACAAGATGGACAATTCTTACTACGTTCTTAAGGATATGGATCCTAAGTTACGTAAGTATGGTGAGGCAATTGTCAAAGAATTTGGTATGAAGGAACGTTTCTTCCATATTGAGTTCTTCCGTGATGGTGATGATTATATTGCTATTGAATATAACAACCGACCAGCAGGTGGCTTCACAATCGATGTCTATAACTATGCTCATTCGTTTGATTTGTACAAGGGCTATGCGGATATCGTTGCTGGTGAACCATTCCCAGCTTCTCAGTTTGAGCCACTTTACTGTTTGGCAACTTCACGTCGTGCAAGCTCTCACTATGCTTACTCAGAAGAAGAACTTTTCGATAAGTATCGTGAACAACTTAAAGTTAAGAAAATCATGCCTGCAGCCTTTGCAGAGTTGCAAGGTGACTTCCTTTATATGTTGACAACTCCAAGTCGTGAGGAAATGGAACAAATGATTGAGGACTTTGGTAAAAAAGCCTAATCTGTATATGTTAAAAGCACTTCAGAGTAAACTGAAGTGCTTTTGTAATGGCTTATTTTTCGTGAAGCTCTTGGTTTTTAAGAACCAGTTCTGATACTTTAGCGAATTTTTTAAGTTTTTTGAGGTCTTCTGGATGAGTTACCAAGCTAATGACGCTACCTTCATTTCCCATACGGCCGGTACGACCTGCACGGTGAGTGTAGGCTTCACGGTCTCTAGGGATATCGAAGTTGATGACCACTTCCAGATTTTCAATATCGATGCCTCGTGCCAAGAGGTCAGTACCTAGTAAGAGTGAAATCTCATGGTTCTTGAATTTTTCCAAGATAATCTTACGGAATTTGACGTTGATGTCACTAGCCAATGATACCGCTGAAGCTCCGTTAAATTGGAGGCGCTCTTCAGTAGCCCCAAGGTCAGAAAGACTGTTGAAAAAGACTAGACCACGGAAGTCAGGAATATTGGAGAACTTACGGAGAAGTTCGACACGGTTACGTTTATCAACACTGATATAATAATGTTTAATGGTGTCTAATTCCTGATCAGACAGGTCATAAACGATAGTATTTTCGACAAGAACTTGATTGTCAATTTTGTTGGTTGCTGAAATATAGATCATTTGATGATCACGAGGAACATGGTGGCTGATTTTTGTCACAAAATGGTATTGGCTATCACTGAGAAGCTCATCAAATTCATCAAGGACGATAGTATTGACGTTCATCATCTTGATCTTTTTGAGTTTAATCAGCTCAAAGACACGGCCAGGGGTTCCGATGAGAATTTCTGGTCCTTTCTTAAGGCGTTCAATTTGTCGCTTTTGACTAGAGCCAGAAAGGAAGAGCTGGGCAGTGAGTCCTAGTGGCTCAGCCCACTGTTTGGTTACGTCGAAAATCTGTCCAGCAAGTTCAGAATTAGGTGCTAGGATAAGCAGTTGCTGAGCTTTTTTGGGTTTGAGTTTGAGGAGCAGTGGGAGAAGGTAGGCAAGGGTCTTACCTGTTCCTGTAGGACTGATACCTAGGACATTATCTCCTTCAGTGATTGGTGCAAAGAGTTCTTTTTGAATGGCAGTCTCTGTAGTGATTCCTTTTTCTTTAAGGAGGTCTTGCCATTGTTCAGGAAAGTTTTTAAACATAAAAGTCTCATTTTCTATATGGATTTGCTTTTATTATATCATGATTTAGTGTAGAATAGATAGGAAAGACTATATTAGATAGGAATTTACCATGCCTAAAAAACCGATTATTATTGGGGTTACGGGTGGCTCTGGTGGCGGTAAGACCAGTGTTTCTCGTGCCATTCTATCAAATTTTCCAGATGAGAAAATTGCTATGATTGAGCATGATTCTTATTATAAGGATCAGTCACATTTGACTTTTGAAGAGCGTGTGTCAACGAACTACGACCATCCTTTTGCCTTTGATACAGATCTTATGATTGAACATATCAATGAGCTGATTGCTGGGCGTCCAGTGGATATTCCGATTTATGACTACACGCAGCATACACGCAGTGAAAAGACTTATCGTCAGGAACCACAGGATGTCTTCATTGTTGAAGGAATTTTGGTACTTGAGGATAAACGTTTGCGTGATTTGATGGATATCAAGCTTTTTGTAGATACTGATGATGACATTCGTATTATTCGTCGTATCAAGCGTGATATGGAAGAGCGTGGCCGTAGCTTGGATAGTATCATTGAGCAATATATCAGTGTGGTTAAACCTATGTACCACCAGTTTATCGAACCTACGAAACGCTACGCAGATGTGGTGATTCCTGAAGGTGTCACAAATACTGTTGCTATCGATTTGATTAATACTAAGGTAGCAAGCATTTTGAAAGAAAGTCAGAAAGCCTAAGCAGGAGCTTGGCTTTTTTGGTATAATTGAAACGTTATGATTATTTTACAAGGAAACAAGATTGAGCGCTCTTTCTCAGGAGATGTGCTCTTTGATAATATTAATATTCAGGTAGATGAACGTGATCGTATTGCCCTGGTTGGCCGTAACGGTGCTGGAAAATCAACCTTATTGAAAATCTTGGTTGGAGAGGAAGCGCCGACGAGTGGTGAAATCAATACAAAACGTGATTTGAATTTGTCTTACTTGGCTCAGGATAGTCGCTTTGAGTCTAGCAATACCATCTATGCAGAAATGTTAAATGTCTTTGCAGACTTACGTGCAGATGAAAAACGTCTGCGTGACATGGAAATGAAGATGGCCGAGTTGACTGGGGTAGAATTGGACAAGTTAATGACTGACTATGATCGCCTTTCTGAGGATTTCAGACAGCGTGGTGGTTTTACCTATGAATCTGATATCAGAGCTATTCTCAATGGTTTTAAGTTTGATGAAAGCATGTGGGAGATGCCCATTTCAGATCTTTCTGGAGGGCAAAATACACGCCTGGCTTTGGCGAAAATGCTGCTTGAGAAGCCTGAGCTCTTGGTACTGGACGAACCGACCAACCACTTGGATATCGAAACCATTGCCTGGTTGGAGAATTACTTGGTCAATTATCAGGGAGCTTTAATCATTGTCAGTCACGACCGTTATTTTTTGGATAAGGTTGCGACAGTAACCCTAGATTTGACCAGACATAGTTTAGATCGTTATGTCGGAAACTATTCAAAATTCATGGACCTTAAGGCTGAAAAGTTGGCCACTGAAGCAAAGAACTTCGAAAAGCAACAAAAGGAAATTGCTAAGCTGGAGGACTTTGTTAATCGTAATATTGTCCGTGCCTCTACAACTAAGCGTGCTCAAGCCCGTCGCAAACAGCTAGAGAAAATGGAACGCCTAGATAAGCCAACAGAAGGTCAGAAGTCGGCAAATATGACCTTTCATGCGGACAAGGTCTCTGGAAATGTGGTCTTGACAGTGAGGGATGCTGCTATTGGTTATGACGATGAGATTCTCTCAGAGCCTATTTCTCTGGATGTTAAGAAGATGGATGCCATTGCCATTGTGGGACCTAATGGTATCGGAAAAACAACCTTTATCAAGTCGGTAGTAGGTAAACTGCCATTTATCAAGGGAACATCAACTTATGGTGCCAATGTTGAAGTGGGTTACTATGACCAAACCCAATCTGCCTTGACACCGTCAAACACTGTTCTTGATGAGTTATGGAATGATTTTGCGACAACTCCTGAAGTTGAGATTCGTAACCGTCTGGGAGCTTTTCTCTTCTCAGGTGATGATGTCAAAAAGTCGGTTTCCATGCTTTCAGGTGGTGAGAAGGCTCGGCTGCTCTTAGCTAAATTATCAATGGAAAACAACAACTTCCTCATCCTAGATGAGCCGACCAACCATTTGGACATTGATAGTAAGGAAGTCTTGGAAAATGCTCTCATTGACTTTGATGGAACGCTTCTCTTTGTCAGCCATGACCGTTACTTTATCAACCGTGTGGCAACCAAAGTGATGGAAATTTCTGAGGATGGGGCAGCCATTTATCTTGGAGATTACGATTACTACCTTGAGAAGAAGGCGGAGCTTGAAGAGTTGGCACGACTTGAGGCAGAGGAAAATCAAGTATCAGAGGAAGTCCAAGTAGCTTCAGCGGGAGCTAGTGATTATCAAGCTCAAAAAGCCAATCAAAAAGAGATGCGTAAACTAAGTCGACGCATAGAGCAGATTGAAAATGAGCTAGAGACGATTGAGGAACGCTTGGAGGAAATTTCTGCTGCCATGCTTGAAACAAATGATGTGGCAGAATTGTCTGACTTGCAGAAAGAGCTGGATGACTTAACAGATTCTCAAGAGGCTCTAATGGAAGAGTGGAGTGACTTATCAGAACAAATGGAAGGTTAAGGGATGATGAGAACCTTTTCATGTTTTGAGTTGTGAAAGGCTTACATTGTTGGTATAATGGTCTTAGTATATAAAAGGAGACTAACTTTATGAACAAAGTAAAGAAAAAAGTGTATCGTAACACAACATCTTTCAACATGATGGCATGGGGATCATTTGCCTTCTTCGTAATCTTGATGTTGGTAGGCCTCTATACCCTTAAAGAGCCTTTGATGGTTAAGGGTTACTACCTCATGGGATGTGTTGGCTTGATTTCATCTTCCTTTACAGTATCTAAGGTTGTCCGTGATAATCAAGAAGATGAAGAAAACTATAACAAACTCATCGCACAACAAACTTTCGAACAATAAGAAGAGAAGCCTGAAAAGGCTTTTTCTTTTTGCAGAAAATGCACAAATATTCGGACTCTTCCCTAGTGGAAGTGTTATAATGGAGTGAAGAGGGTTAGATGATTTTGGAATGAGTAAGTCCAATTCATCAGCCTCAATGCCTTATAAGACTAATTATCGTATAAGAATGCGTTAGTGAAAAGGTAGGTAATATTATGGAATTCAAAGTGAAAGATGGTCAAATCATCTATTATCGTGATCTCGGTAAGGGCTTTCCAATTGTTTTTTTGCATGGCAATAATTTGTCAGGAAATTACTTTGGTAAGCAAGGAATTCTGTATCGAGACTATCGTTTAATTTTCATTGATAGTCGTAATCACGGCAGGTCCAGTCGTCAGAGTGTTAAGATGACCTTTGAACAGATGGCTGCCGATTTGGAGGAAATTTTGCAATATTTGAATATCAAGAAGGCCTTATTTGTCGGTCATAGTGACGGTGCCAATTTGGCTATGGTTTATGCTAGTCGTTATCCTGACCGGATCGCAGGGCTCTTACTTAATGCGGGAAATATGACCTTTAATGGGTTGACGAGACGCTCAAGATTCGCGGTCTATATACAATATCTTTGCTTAAAAGCCTTGTCACCATTTTCATCTAAAATGGATATCATGGCTCAGGTAACGGGGCTTATGCTTCATGACTTGCCACTAGATAGGGAACGTCTACATCAGGCTGCCTATCCTGTTTGGGTAGTTATGGGGCAAAGGGATGTTATCAGTATCAGGCATTCTAGGGAGATTTCGGAACTCTTTCCAATTCATAAGCTCTATGTCCAACGTCGAGAAGGGCATCGTCTAGCTCAACGTAAATATAAGATTTTCAATCAAATGATTCGTGAGCTTGTGAGAATTAGTCGAAAAGAGGTGGTGGCATGAAGCGTCTTTTAGAGAGACTTCAACCTTTAAAAGCGGCCGTTAAATCTATCTTCTTTATCTCGATTACGGTTCTTGTAGTCATAGAATTGGTTCGCCTCAAACGAACCATCACTCTAGAGTCACTTGAGTCAGCCCTGGCCGGTTTGTCTATTTGGCATCTTGTTTTGATGGCTATTATCGGACTAGTCGCTGTCTCCCCTATGCTCTTTTATGACATCATACTGAATAAGGAGCTAGAAACGGATTATTCCAGATCCTATATCTTAGAAACAAGTTGGGCTGTTAATACCATTAATAATTTAGCTGGTTTTGCTGGTTTGGTCGATGTGGGTCTGCGATATTCCTTTTATTCTGAGGATGGGCAGGAAAAGACAGGTGTTAAGGCACTTTCTCGCTTATTGCCTTACTTTATGTCGGGCTTATCCCTTTTAAGTGGTTTGGTATTCGCTGTCTTTTGGTTCTTCCCTCTAAGTCCAGATTTAAGAAAGTATTGGTTACTGTTATTGGGGATTTTCCTTTATCTACCTTTTATTTTCTTTGTTTCTAGTCGGGAAAAATTAGCCTATTTTGGTCAAGTACCATTGAAAACGAGGCTAAGTCTTCTTTTAGCTTCGACAGCTGAATGGGGAACGGCCCTTGGGAGCTTTGTAAGTGTAGCTTATTTAATGGGCTTACATGTTCCTCTTTATAATCTGATTCCTCTTTATTTCCTAGCGGTTATTATTGGTATCTTCTCAATGATTCCAGGTGGGATTGGTAGTTTCGATTTGATTGTGATTACCGGTCTGACCTCTATGGGGGTTAGCAATGCTCTTGCGGTTAGTCTGCTCTTGCTTTTTCGTTTAACCTACTACATTATTCCTTTCTTGTTAGGTGTTGTCTTCTTTTTCAAACACATGGGAGGGCGTATCAACGAGAAATACTTCAAACTTTCTTCACGAGTATTTGGTGGAAGTCTCCACCGCTTTCTTGTGTATTTGCTACGTTTTTCAGGGATTTTCTTGATTTTGTCAGCCTTAATCCCAGAACGCTTGGCAAATGTCTACTTTATTAGCCGTTTTAATCCTATTCAGGAACAGTTGATTTGGCAATTCCCAAGTATCCTATTTGGAACTCTATTCATTTTCATGGCTCGGCTCATCAGGCGTCGAGTTAAGGGAGCTTTCATTGCTTCCTTAATAACCTTTGTCTTGACTTTGATTTATGTCAATCTCAATGGTATTTCTTGGGCCATGTCTTTCCTAATTGTACTCTCTTTGGTGCTTATGTTGATCATCAGAAAGAGGTTGTATCATCGTTACTTTGTTTATAGTTGGGAAGACAAAACAAAGGATTTCCTTTTCCTAGCCTTTACTATTCTGGTTCTTCTTGTTCTGGGTGGCAGCGGTTTTTGGTCTCATTTATTGCCACCTAAGAACCGGGATGTTCTTGGACATTTTGTTCATATTTGGTTTGATATTTTACTGGCATCAGTTATCATTGCAACTATTGTTTGGGGAGTCTTGAGAATTTTGGCACCCCGTAGGCCTTTTGGTCAAAGTATGGATGATGAGCGCTTCACAGCTCTCCTTGAGAAATATGGGGGTGCATCAGAAAGTGCCTTGGCTTATTTACATGATAAACGCCTCTTTTGGTATCGTGTCGATGGACAAGACCAGGTGGTTTTCCAATTTGCACAAACCAGCAATAAGTGTGTGGTTATGGGAAATCCAATTGGTAATGAAAATTATTATCGTCCAGCTTGGGAATCTTTCTTGAAGACACTATCAGATTGGAATTTACAAGCCTTGTTTTATGAGGCAGACGAGAGTATCACCCTGATGCTTCATGATTATGGCTTTGATTTTATGAAATTTGGGGAAAACGCCATGGTTGATTTGACGACATTCTCTGTCGATGGTAAGCATGGTAAGAAGTTCCGTAAACCAACCAATCGTGTCGAAAAAGCAGGTTTCCAGTTTAAGTTACTTGATCCTCCATTTTCAGAGACTCAGATGCAAGAAATGAAGGCTGTCTCAGATATTTGGCTTAACGGCCGTAAGGAGAAGGGTTTCTCTCTTGGTTTCTTTGATGAAGCCTATCTGCAGCAGGCACCGATTGCTATTGTGGAGAGTGAGGAAGGAGAAATTGTAGCCTTTGCCAATATCATGCCAACCAAAAACAAACGGGTGGCGACGATTGACCTTATGCGTTATGATTTTGAAAAGGCTCCTGAAGGCATCATGGATTATCTCTTTGTCAAACTCTTCCAGTACTTCCAAGCAGAAGGAAAGCAATACTTTGATATGGGGATGGCTCCACTCGCGAATGTGGGTACTGAAGAAGATAGTTTCTTGGAAGAGAAGGTTGCCAATTTGGTCTATGTCTTTGCCCAGCGTTTTTACTCTTTTAGTGGGCTCCAACGTTATAAGGAAAAGTTCTCTCCAATATGGTCTCCAAAATACATTGTTTATCCTAAACGAACTTGGCTCTTGTTTGATATGATTGCCATTTTAAGGATTGATAATCGTAAAATTGAAGACAGATTGAAGAAAAGACGTCTTTGGAAATAGATATGAAAAAATAGCGAAACCTTTGGGTTTCGCTATTTTGCTATGTCATAGAATTATTTCTCAAATTCTGCTTTTGATTTAGTATCTGCGTATTCTTCAGCAATCTCACTTGAGAGAATGTCATCGTAACTTGGCAATTCAATGTCTTGGCCATATTTGTTACGAAGGGCAGTTGTGACCAAGCGGTAGGCAAGGTTGGCGTTACGAGAAAGAATTGGTCCATGGAAGTAGCTACCATAAACATTTTTATAGTGGACACCCTCAGTACCATCTTCCTTGTTATTACCATTACCGTAGACCACTTTGCCAAGTGGTTTTTCATCATCAGAAAGGAAGGTACGCCCTTGGTGATTTTCAAAACCATAGTAAGTTTCATCAAACTCTTCGTTATGTATTTTGATATCACCAATGTAACGGTTATTTTCTTGATTAAGGGTGTAGTGACCCATGACGCCGATACCATCAATACGGACACCGTTAGCCTGGATGTAATATTGTCCAAGAAGTTGGAAACCACCACAGATGGCTAGGATTACTTTATTATCTTGGATGAATTGACCAATGGCATCACGTTTAGAGGGGAGATCTTTGGCAACGATAGATTGTTCGTAGTCTTGACCACCTCCAAAGAAGACCATGTCGTAGTGGTCCTTGTCGAAATCATCTCCAACTGAAACGATGTCGAAGGTCATCTTAGCACCAAGTTTTTCGCCTACGTATTTGATCATAAGGATATTACCGTTGTCACCGTAGGTATTGAGCAGATTACCATAAAGGTGGGCGACATTTAGGTCGTAGGTGTAGTCACGATTTTCTGGAGATTTGAGTGAAGTATAGGTCATTAGTTCATCTCCTTTCCAACAGCATGACGTTGAGCAAGAATATCACGGAATTTAAGCATGGCAGTATAGGTCGCCAAGATATAGGCATGGTCGCAATCTTGTTTTTCAATCAAAGCCATAATATCTTCAAGTTTTTCTGCTTGCGTAATCTTATCCTCTGGATAGCCAGTCACACGAAGGCGGCGAGCAATTTCAGAATGGCGAACACCACCAGCATTAATCTCAGGGATATCCATCTCGAGAATGCTTTCAAAGTTGGCATCCCAAATCCAGCTGGTGTCAATACCATCAGCATAGTTAGCATTAAGAAGGACTGACAAGCTAAATGGATAATCTGCAAGTTTAATCATGTCAAGAGCTTGGCTGGCTCCTACGGGATTCTTAATTAGTACGAGGGTACATGATTTGTCACCAATCTTAAAAGTTTCTTGGCGTCCAAAGACAGCACGGCTCTTATCAAAACCAGCTTTGATTTGCTCTGGAGCTACTCCGAAGAATTCAGCGACAGAAACAGCAGCAAGGGCATTGTAGATGTTATAAAGACCACCGACATTAATCTTGTAATCTTGTCCATCAATGACAAATTCAGAAGTAGTGTTGGTGATTTTAGTCAACTCTGTCAGCTTATAATCTAATTCTGGACGGTGGAAGTCGCAGTTAAGGCACACATAGTCACCCAAGTTAGCGTAAGTATTAAGGCGATACTGAAGAATACTCTCACATTTAGGGCAGACAATACCTTCAGTATTATAATGAGCCAGCTCAGGATCATGTTTTTCAGTGTCAAAACCGTAGAAGCGCACGGGATTGACTACCTCTTTAGAATTGAAAAGAGGACTGTCTCCATTAGCCAAAATAGTAGCCTCAGGCGCCTTAGCAGCACCATCTAAAATCATCTGATAAGTGGTATAGATTTCACCATAGCGGTCCATTTGGTCACGGAAAATATTTGTGAAAACAAAAAGACTTGGAGTGATGTACTCAGTGATTTTTGGAAGGCTGGCCTCGTCAATTTCCAAGACAGCAATTTTCTTACCAGACTTGGCTTTTTTAGCTGTTAGGAAAGTAGAAGTGATCCCTGTGATCATGTTGGCTCCGCTAGGATTGGTCACAATCTCACCAAAAGCTTCTTTAAGAATACCTACTGTCAAAGCCGTTGTCAGAGTCTTACCGTTGGTTCCAGTGACAACGACAATCTCGTAGTCCTTGGCTAAAGTGTCTAAAATATCTTTGTCAAATTTAAGGGCAATTTTTCCAGGCAGGGTTGAACCACGTCCCAATTTTGAAAGGACGAAATGGCTAGCTTTACCCGCCAGAATTCCCAGGGTAGTTTTCATAGTCATGAATTTATTTTATCACAAAAAGTAGTGATTGTAGTCTCAAAATAGTTAGAATTCGTGGTATAATAGAAACTGTTTAAAAATTAAAAGAAAGTGTGATATGTATGGGAATACTTTCGTCCATTGATATTGATTTTTGGCGGTCACTCTTCGATAGTCCGCTGAAAGTTATCGTCAATAGTTTGGACATATTGATTGTTGCTTTTTTAATTTATCGCTTTATTAGAGCTCTACGAGGGACAAAAATTATGACCCTTGTTCAAGGGGTTGTCTTATTTATTTTAGTCAAACTGATTTCTGATTTTATAGGCTTCACGACGATTTCTTATTTGATGAATCAGGTCATCAACTATGGAGCCATTGCGGCGGTTGTGATTTTTGCGCCAGAGCTTCGTTCTGCACTTGAAACCTTTGGGCGTACGCCTCAGCATTTTTTGCAAAATAAAGAGGTTAGCTCAGACGAGAAGTTGGTTCAAGCCTACGTTAAAGCTGTTAAGTACATGAGTCCTCGTAAGATTGGGGCCTTGGTTTCTATTGAACAGACTCAGACCTTACAAGAGCAGATTGCGACTGGGATTCCGCTTGATGCGGTGGTGACTGGGGAACTATTAATTAATATTTTCATCCCAAATACACCGCTTCATGATGGAGCAGTTATCATCAGAGATAACAAGGTTGCGACGGCTTGTTCTTATCTGCCATTGACAGAATCTAATAAGATTTCCAAAGAATTTGGAACTAGACACAGGGCTGCCATTGGTCTTTCAGAACAAACAGATGCGCTTACCTTTGTTGTGTCAGAGGAGACTGGTGCGATTTCCATTGCTTACAAGGGGAATTTCATCCATGATCTCTCCGTTCAAGAATTTGAAGAAGAGTTGAGTCTTGTCTTGTTGAAAGAACAAGAACCACGTCAGTCATTCTTCCAACGTTGGATTGGAGGTAGCAAAAAATGAAGCGTTTGGTAAATTTCTTTAAAAACGATCGTTTATGGCAGATACTAGTTGCACTCTTCTTTGCTGTGGTACTCTTTTTCACAGCCTGGTCGGGGAACTCGCAAAATAAAAGCAATAGTTCAAGTGCATCTAATACCTTTACACAAACCGTTGAGTCGGTCCCTGTGGATATTAAATATGATAGTGATAAGTACTTTATCAGTGGTTATTCCTATGATGCCGAAGTCTATTTGACGGCGACAACACAGCTGGCTTTAACGACTGAGACAAGTAGTGATACACGTCACTTTAAATTAGTTGCTGATTTGTCAAACCTGGGTCAAGGAACCAGTCGAGTACCTATTCAGGTTAAGGATCTTCCAGCCGGCATGTCTGCGCAGGTATCCCCATCAACCTTGACGGCAACTATTGGTAAAAAAGCCAGCAAAACCTTTGACGTAGTAGCTAACATCACTTCTGATAAGTTGGCAAATGGCTATGAGGTTAAAAAGGTTAGCCTGGATAACACCAAGGTAGAAGTGACCTCGAGTGAAGATATCATTAATCAGATTGACCATGTTCAAGCAGTATTGGAAGGTGATTCCAACCTGTCTGAAGATTATGATGGTAACTTGGTCCTTCAAGCAGTTTCGACAAATGGTACAGTCCTAGCAAGCTCTATCTCACCAGCTAAGGTACATGCAAAGATTAGTTTGAGAAAATTAAGCAAGTCTGTTCCTGTCAAGGTCGAACTGACTGGGGATAAGGCTAGCAATGTGTCTAGTATCAGCTATAGCTTTGATCGTGGACATGTGACTATCGTTGGTAGCCAAGAAGCTATGGATAAGATTGATAGCATCACAGTCCCAGTAGACATTAGTCAAGTGACTAAGGACACTTCAAAAACAATAGACCTTAAGGCAGAAGGTGTTACGGTTCAGCCTGGCACTGTTAAGGTTAACTTAAAAGTCACGCAAAAATAGGGGAGTTACATTTTCCCAAAATTCATGTATAATGGATGGGATTGAGAGGGACTAATCTCATAAAAATGTAACCAATTAAAAATATTTAAAATCAAGGGTTGAAAATATTGGCGAAATCTTATAAAGTTAGATTATCTAGATAGATTTCACTAGATTGACTCTTGCTAAACAGCATCACAGTTTAAGGAGGATTTAGTGCTCAAGCACTAATAATAAAATTATGGGTAAATATTTTGGAACAGACGGTGTTCGTGGAGAAGCAAACGTTGAACTTACGCCTGAATTGGCCTTTAAATTAGGTCGTTTTGGTGGTTATGTGCTTAGCCAACATGAGACTGGCCGTCCTAAAGTTTTTGTGGCACGTGATACACGTATCTCTGGTGAGATGTTGGAATCTGCCTTAGTAGCAGGTTTGCTCTCAGTGGGTATTGAAGTCTACAAACTTGGAGTACTTGCAACACCTGGCGTCTCATACTTGGTTCGTACAGAAAATGCAAGCGCTGGGGTTATGATTTCAGCCAGCCATAATCCAGCTCTTGATAATGGTATCAAGTTCTTTGGTGGTGATGGCTTTAAATTGGATGATGCGCGTGAAGCGGAAATTGAAGCCCTTCTCGATGCTGCAGAAGATACACTTCCACGCCCTTCAGCTGAAGGACTTGGAACACTTGTTGATTATCCAGAGGGTCTTCGTAAATACGAAAAATTCTTGGTAGCTACAGGTGTTGACCTCGGTGGCATGAAAGTTGCCTTGGATGCGGCTAATGGAGCAGCTGCGGTATCTGCACGTAACATTTTCCTTGACTTGAACGCAGAAATCTCTGTTATTGGTGACCAACCTGATGGTCTTAACATCAATGCTGGTGTTGGTTCGACACACCCAGAGCAGTTGCAAGCCTTGGTTAAAGAAACTGGCTCAGCTATTGGTCTTGCCTTTGATGGTGACAGTGACCGTCTCATCGCTGTTGATAAAAATGGCGATATTGTTGATGGTGATAAGGTGATGTATATCATTGGTAAACATTTGTCTCAAAAAGGCGAGTTGGCTAAAAATACCATTGTGACAACAGTTATGTCAAACCTTGGTTTCCACAAGGCACTTGACCGTGAAGGCATTAACAAGGCAGTGACTGCTGTTGGTGACCGTTACGTTGTCGAAGAAATGCGTAAAAACGGCTACAACCTTGGTGGTGAACAATCTGGACACGTTATTATCATGGATTACAACACAACTGGTGATGGCCAATTGACAGCAATCCAATTGACTAAAGTCATGGTTGAAACAGGTAAGAGCTTGTCTGAATTGGCTTCAGAAGTGACTATCTATCCACAAAAATTGGTTAATATTCGTGTGGAAAATAGCATGAAAGATAAGGCTATGGAAGTTCCTGCCATTGCCGCGATCATTGAAAAAATGGAAGCTGAGATGGCTGGAAATGGCCGTATCTTGGTTCGTCCAAGTGGTACCGAACCTCTCCTTCGTGTTATGGCAGAAGCACCAACAGATGATGAAGTAAACTATTACGTTGATACGATTGCTGATGTTGTTCGTGCAGAAATTGGATTGGACTAAGTATGATAGCTAAACTGAGAGCCTTCATGGCTACCGAAGTTTTCAAGTACCTTTTCTTTGGTGTCTTGGCAACTTTGGTCTATATGGTTAGTCGTACTTTGATTTTCCAGTTTACCCAACAAGGAACACTTTCAGCAGTCTTAGCAAATGCGATTGCCATTATCTTTGCCTTTTTTACAAATGACATGTTTGTCTTTAATCAGGAAAAGACAGGTATGGTCACGCGCTTTGTTAAGTTCGTTGGAGCCCGCCTCTTGACCTTGGTTTTAGATTTGGCTCTGGCCTATTTCTTGGTCGATACCTATCCAGAAATTATTGGTCAATTTGTTGGGCATAGTCATGCTTGGGTAAACGGTATCGAGAGCCTTTTCTCTCAGGTCCTTATCATTGTATTGAACTACATTATTTCTAAATTTTTCGTCTTTACAGGCGAGAAAGTATAAACAAAAAGGAAGTTGTTAGGAAATGTGTTAAAACCATTTCTTACCAACCTCCTTTTTTGATATAATTGAAGAGACTTAAAAAAATAGAAAGATGAAACATGTACGTACAATTATCTCAACGCCTCAAGGACGTAGCAACCTACGTTCCGAAAGGCGCAAAACTCTTGGATGTAGGCAGTGATCATGCCTATCTTCCGATTTATTTACTTGAAAAAGGTTTGATTACTTCAGCTATTGCTGGTGAAGTGGTAAAAGGCCCTTATGAATCTGCTCTTGCTAATGTCTCAGCTTCTGGTTTCCAAGATAAAATAGATGTGCGCTTGGCTAATGGCTTGGCTGCCTTCGAACCTGCTGATGAGGTAACAACTATCACGATTTGTGGCATGGGAGGACGTCTTATTGCGGATATCCTAGATGCTGGAAAGGACAAACTAACAGGCGTAGACCGTCTGATTTTACAACCAAATAATCGTGAAGATGATCTCCGTATTTGGTTGATGGAAAATGGTTTTGAGATTATTGCCGAATCCATCATGACTGAAAATGGCAAATATTACGAAATCATGGTGGCAGAAGCTGGACATATGAGCCTTTCAGACAAGGAAGTGCGTTTTGGTCCTCATCTCATGAAAGACCAATCTCAGGTTTTCCAGCTCAAATGGCAGAGAGAAATCAATAAACTAGAGATTGCTTTAGGCTCCATTCCTCTTGCCAATCAGACTGACCGTGCAGCTATTGAAGATAAAATTCAAACCATTAAGGAGGTTTTGAACCATGTTAGCTAGTGAACTTATCAAGACTTATGAGGAATTTTGTCCACAGGAGCTTTCCATGGAGGGTGATGTGGTTGGTTTGCAGATTGGCAGTCTGGATAAGGAGATTCAGAAGGTCATGGTTACCTTGGATGTTCGTGAAAATACAGTAGTTGAAGCTATTGAAAAAGGTGTGGACCTCATCATTGCTAAACATGCTCCAATTTTCCGTCCAGTTAAGGATTTGGTCTCTTCGCCTGACCGAGATATTTTGCTTGACCTGGTTAAGCATGATATTGCAGTCTATGTGAGTCATACTAATATTGATGTTGTTAATGATGGGCTTAATGATTGGTTTTGTGACTTACTTGACATTAAAGACACCACATATTTAACGCAGACTTCTGAAAATCATGGAATCGGTCGAGTGGGTGATATCGCGCCACAGACCATTGAAGAACTTGCTCTTAAAGTAAAAGCAGTTTTTGGTTTGGACAGTGTTCGCTTGGTTCGTTATGACCATGATAATCCTCTTGTTAGCCGTGTGGCTATTTGTGGGGGTAGCGGTCAAGGATTTTACAAGGATGCTTTGAAAAAGGGCGCACAAGTCTTTATCACTGGTGATGTTTACTACCATACAGGACAAGAAATGATTACTAATGGTCTCTTGGCTATTGACCCTGGGCACCATATTGAAGCCCTCTTTATCTCAAAGATTGCTGAGAAACTTGAGGCTTGGAATCGTGAACATGATTGGAATGTGACCATACTTGAAAGTCAATCCTCAACCAATCCTTTTGACCATTTGTAGGAGGATGTGTCTGTGACTTGGCTTTTACATCAAAATGTGGTCTTTTTGGCCTTACTTGCTGGTCTTTTTACTTGGGGTTGTACCATTGTCGGCTCGGCCATTGTTTTCTTCTTTAAGAATATTAGTCGTAAATTATTAGATATCATGATGGGCTTTGCGGCTGGTGTCATGATTGCGGCCTCTTTTTGGTCACTTTTGGATCCCTCTTTAACCTATGCGACTCAAAATGGCTATGGGAAGTGGTCATGGTTCCCTGCGGCAGCTGGTTTCTTGCTTGGTGGTGTTGCCCTTCGTTTGATTGATGCCGTCGTTCCTCATTTGCATTTGGGAAATGACATCTCAAAAGCAGAAGGGATTCAACCTCGTAAGAAAAAGTTGTCCAAGACTGCCCTGCTCTTTTTGGCTATCACGATTCATAATTTTCCAGAGGGATTAGCAGTTGGTGTTACCTTTGGTGCCCTAGCTGGTGGGAATATGACACTTGCTGGTCTTATGGGAGCTATTGGTCTAGCTATAGGTATTGGTTTGCAGAATGTCCCTGAAGGTGCAGCCCTCTCTATTCCTATTCGAGCAGATGGAAAATCTCGTATCAAGGCCTTTTATTGGGGCTCGATGTCAGCTATCGTGGAGCCTATAGGAGCTGTTATGGGAGCTGCTCTAGTCTTGTGGATGATGGTGATTATTCCTTATGCTTTGGCTTTTGCGGCTGGTGCCATGATCTTTGTGGTAACGGAGGAATTGATTCCTGAATCACAAACCAATGGAAATACTGACATCGCCACCTTAGGGCTCATGGTTGGCTTTGTCGTTATGATGGTCATGGACGTGGCCTTAGGTTAAAAATACTGGAGAGCTGTGCCTATTGATATAGGACTCAGCTCTTTTCAAATAGATGGAGTAAAAAATGAAAATTGCAATTGTTGGTGCAGGTATCGTCGGTTCAACGGTCGCCTACTACTTATCAAAAGAAAAAGACGCAGAGGTTACAGTATTTGATCATGGTCTTGGGCAAGCAACCAAGGCGGCAGCAGGGATTATCAGTCCCTGGTTTTCCAAGCGTCGTAATAGAGCCTGGTATCGCATGGCACGTTTGGGAGCCGATTTTTACCAAGATTTAGTTTCAGATCTTGAAAATGATGGTTATGACACGAGCTTCTATGATCAGCCTGGTGTAGCCCTTCTCAAGAAAGATGATAGTAAGTTGGACGGTTTGTATCAGCATGCAGAAACTAGGCTAGAAGAATCACCCATTATTGGTGAACTCTCTATAAAAAATGCTGCCGACCTCCCGGAATTTACTGGATTTGACCGTTATCTCTATGCTTCTGGAGGTGCCAGAGTGGAGGGAGCAGAATTGACAGCGACTTTGATTGAGGCCTCAGGTTTTGAAAAGGTAGAGGGTCTAGTCACACTATCTCCTCTTGATAATGGCACTTACGAGATTAATGGTCAAACTTTTGATAAGGTTATTCTTTCTTGTGGTGCCTGGCTAGGTCAAACACTCGAACCTCTTGGTTTCGAAGTAGACGTTCGCCCCCAAAAGGGGCAATTGCGTGACTATTTCTTTGAGGGCATGGATACTGGTAGATTACCTGTTCTGATGCCAGAGGGTGAATTGGATGTCATTCCTTTTGCTGGTGGAAAGATTTCGGTAGGGGCCAGCCATGAAAATGACCAAGGCTTTGATTTGACAGTTGATGGAACTGTACTTGCAAGTCTGGAGGAAGAGGCTAAGACCTATTTCCCTGACTTAAGTACTGCCAAGTCCTTCTCAGAACGTGTGGGAACTAGAGCCTACACGAGTGATTTCTCACCTTTCTTTGGAGAAGTTCCAGAACTTGAGGGTGTCTTTGTCGCCTCTGGTTTAGGATCTTCAGGGCTTACGACAGGACCACTTATTGGAAAAAATTTGGTTGATTTGGTTATGAACCGATCTGGTAGTTTGGACAGTGCAGATTATCCAGTGGCTCAGTACGTTAAGAAAAAAGACTAATATTATTAAAGTCCTCCAATATATTGAAATTTATGTATCAGTTAGCTATTTCTCCTTATTGAGGGATGCTAGCTAATTCTTTTTTTATTAGACTTTCTTTATATCTATTTCTTATTTAATTAGAAGATGATAAAATGGTAACTGTTCATCGATTGTAGGTGAATACTAATAAAAAAGGGGAGGGACTATGTTCCAAAAAGTTAAAGTTTATGTGACAGTCATTGTTACTTTGCTAGCCATCAGTTTAGGCCTGTCTGTCAAAGCAGGGGCAGCAGAAGACTTGGCTGTGACAAAGACAAGTATTGTTCTAGAAAGTTATGAGTTTGGACCGGCTGTAACCAAAGTTATTTTTGAATTTAATCAGAAGGTCACGCCAGAGGTTGTCCACAGCTCAACTCAGGTTACAACAGCAGGAGTCAGTCGTCAGGTAACGAACTCTTATGTGTCTGATGATCAGGGGCACGTGGTCTATTATGACAATAGCAAGTACGTGACGCTTGAATTGAGCCTACCGTCTTATAACCGCTACAACATGGGTGGGAATGCTGAACCTATGTATTTCAACCTTTCTACTTGGACCAATCAATGGCTGGAAAGTTATATGGTGTCGATGAAAGATTTGTCAGTAGTGGCAGAGGGTAGTAGTCAGTCACAGATGGTTTCATCTGAGCAAGATGCCATCAACAATCGTTTGATGCCAACGACGGAGGTTTTCGACGAGCGAGGACAGGTAGGTAACATGCAGTATGCGGCTTATAGTGCTCAGACTGGTACGGGGAATAGCACCAAACCATTGATAGTCTGGTTACACGGCATTGGTGAAAGAGGGACAGACATGAATATTCCGCTTCTTTCAAATGACGTCTATGCGCTTACCCAGCCTGAGATTCAAGGCCATTTCTTAACAACTGGTGATCAGGCGCGTGGGGTTAATGTTCTAGCTGTTCAAACGCAGACACCTTGGGGGTCAGATAATGCAGCCCAACTCAAAGAGACCATTGATACCTACCTAGCTAATCACCCTGAGGTAGATAAGGGACGAATCTATCTTGCGGGAGTTTCAAATGGTGGTGGTATGGTCTTGACCATGGGAGCAACCTATCCAGATTATTTTGCAGCTCTCGTTCCAATTGCAGCGCCCTTAACTGTTGACCAATCTGGGATTGATAAACTGAAGAACCAGCCTATGTGGTTGATTCACACAAAGGCAGACGCAACAGTACAACCAGAAAATAGTGTCTTGCCTTTATATAAGAGCTTGATTACCTCTGGAGCTACTAACAAGTGGTTCTCATACTTTGAAACAGCTACTGGGACTGATCTTCCTGGGACAGAGTATGATGGGCATTGGGCTTGGATTTATTTCTTCCATGACCAGGTGATTGGCGTTCAGCATCCTGAAAATACGAAAAATTGGGACGGTTACAGTGGTATGGTAGCCACTGATCCAACCAATGGAGGTGGCTCTCGTGCCAGTGTCAATGGACAAACTTATAACAGTATCTTTGACTGGATGAGTGCACAAAGACACTAAGAGGATGCTAATCACACTCTCCAAGGGGAATAAGCAAGATATTATCTTCAATCGAAAAGGGTTTCAATAGAAATCCCTTTTTGATTGGATTAAGAAAATGGACACTTATGAATTTCTTAATGAAAGCTTAAGAACATAGGGTTTACCGTGACAAGAGGGCTGAAAAATGCTAAAATATAGGTAATATATTAGAGAAAAAAGGAGCCTTCTTATGAAAGGTATTATTCTTGCAGGCGGTTCAGGGACACGTTTGTATCCATTGACACGTGCTGCATCAAAACAACTGATGCCGATTTACGATAAACCAATGATTTACTATCCACTCTCAACGCTTATGTTGGCTGGTATTAAGGAAATCCTCATCATCTCAACGCCACAGGACCTTCCACGTTTTGAAGAGCTCCTTGGTGATGGTTCTGAGTTCGGTATTTCACTTTCTTATGCAGTACAACCAAGTCCAGATGGATTGGCTCAAGCCTTTATAATTGGTGAAGACTTCATTGGTGACGATAGTGTTGCACTTGTCCTCGGGGATAACATTTTCCATGGCAATGGTCTTTCTGCCATGCTTCAACGTGCTGAAGCTAAGGAAAAAGGTGCTACAGTCTTTGGTTATCAAGTTAAGGACCCAGAACGTTTTGGTGTTGTTGAGTTTGACGACAATATGAATGCCATCTCTATCGAGGAAAAACCTGAGCATCCAAAATCAAACTTTGCTGTAACTGGTCTTTATTTCTATGACAATGATGTTGTGGAAATTGCCAAAAATATCAAGCCAAGCCCTCGTGGCGAACTTGAAATCACGGATGTTAACAAGGCTTACTTAGAACGTGGAGATCTCTCTGTTGAGCTAATGGGACGTGGCTTTGCTTGGTTGGATACAGGCACTCATGAAAGCCTCTTGCAAGCTGCTCAATACATTGAAACAGTTCAACGTTTGCAAAATGTCCAAGTAGCTAACCTTGAAGAGATTGCCTATCGCATGGGTTATATCACTAAAGAACAGGTTCTTGAATTGGCACAACCACTTAAGAAAAACGAATACGGACAATATTTGCTCCGTTTGATTGGAGAAGCATAATGACTGAACAATTTTTTGGTAAAGAACTAGCTGCCCGCAAGATTGATGCTATCCCAGGTCTGCTTGAATTTGATATTCCTGTTCATGGAGATAACCGTGGATGGTTCAAGGAAAACTTCCAAAAGGAAAAGATGTTGCCACTTGGTTTTCCAGAGTCATTCTTTGCAGAAGGAAAATTGCAAAATAACGTTTCTTTCTCACGTAAAAATGTTTTGCGTGGCTTGCACGCTGAGCCTTGGGATAAATACATCTCAGTAGCAGATGAAGGAAAGGTTCTTGGAACTTGGGTTGACCTCCGTGAAGGCGAAACGTTTGGGAATACTTACCAAACTGTTATTGATGCCTCAAAAGGAATCTTTGTTCCTCGTGGTGTTGCCAATGGTTTCCAAGTTTTGTCTGACAAAGTGTCATATAGCTACCTCGTAAACGATTACTGGGCACTTGAACTTAAACCTAAATATGCCTTTGTCAACTACGCTGACCCAAGCCTTGATATTAAGTGGGAAAACTTGGAAGAAGCAGAAGTCTCAGAAGCAGATAAAAATCACCCATTGCTCAAAGACGTTAAACCCCTCAAACCAGAGGATTTGTAAGAATATAGCTCTTAAAACAATTAAGAAAATCATTATATAGTTTTTAGCTTTGTTATAAACGAGCGAAGCGAGCTATATGATTAGCTTTCCGCCGTGAGAAAAGCACCTGAACCATTGTGTTTCAGGTGCTCGGAGGTTTTGAGACAATAGGCTCAAAACGAATTGAACACGGGCTACGGATTGTGTCAAAAAGATAAGTTTTCCTAGAATCGAAAGATTCTGCGTCAAACTTCCTATTTTGACTTTATCCGCAAACGCCCTTTGTATCTTAATTTAGTCATGGAACTTCTTCGAAGTTCGCTGACGTCCGTACTCACCTAAGGAAAGCTAAAAAAGATTGATTTAAGGAATGATTAAGAAAAAAACAATATTTTTTGGAGAAAAAATGACTGAATATAAAAATATCATCGTAACTGGTGGCGCAGGTTTCATCGGTTCAAACTTCGTACACTATGTCTACAACAATCATCCAGACGTTCATGTGACTGTCCTTGACAAACTCACTTACGCTGGTAACCGTGCCAACATTGAAGAAATCCTTGGTGACCGTGTTGAATTGGTTGTTGGTGATATTGCTGATGCTGAATTGGTTGATAAATTGGCTGCTAAGGCTGATGCTATCGTTCACTATGCGGCTGAAAGCCACAATGATAATTCATTGAACGACCCATCACCATTTATCCACACAAACTTCATTGGTACTTACACACTCTTGGAAGCTGCTCGTAAATACGATATTCGTTTCCACCACGTATCAACAGACGAAGTGTATGGTGACCTTCCATTGCGCGAAGATCTTCCTGGACACGGTGAAGGTCCTGGTGAAAAATTCACAGCAGAAACAAAATACAACCCATCATCACCTTATTCATCAACTAAGGCTGCTTCAGACCTTATCGTTAAAGCATGGGTGCGTTCATTTGGTGTTAAGGCAACTATTTCAAACTGCTCAAACAACTATGGACCATACCAACACATCGAAAAATTCATTCCACGTCAAATCACCAACATCTTGTCAGGGATTAAACCAAAACTTTATGGTGAAGGTAAAAACGTCCGTGACTGGATTCACACTAACGACCACTCAACTGGTGTTTGGGCTATCCTCACTAAAGGCCGTATCGGTGAAACTTACTTGATTGGTGCCGATGGTGAAAAGAACAACAAGGAAGTGCTCGAGCTTATCCTTGAAAAAATGGGGCAACCCAAAGATGCTTACGATCGTGTAACAGACCGTGCTGGTCATGATTTGCGTTACGCTATTGACTCAACAAAATTGCGTGAAGAACTTGGTTGGGAACCACAATTCACAAACTTTGAATCAGGTTTGGAAGAAACAATCAAGTGGTACACAGATCACCAAGACTGGTGGAAAGCCGAAAAAGAAGCTGTTGAAGCTAACTACGCTAAGACACAAGAAGTGCTTAAATAATTGGGAAATCTATCACTTCCAAGCTAGTGATAGATTTTTCTATTAAGAAATATTAGGAGAGATGATGAATAGAAAAGAATGGATTGAATATTTTGAAGCGATTAATAATCGTAAGCCCACTATTCAGGAGTGTCAGCAGGCCCTTCTAAATGGTGAATTTGTTATGGAAGGAAAACAAGCCACTTTTTCCAACAATGGAAAGTCTGTGACTGAAGAAGTCATGCCTTTACCAAATCAAATGAGTGGTCAGATGGTCAACCCAGCTTATTCACAGCAAATGGTCTTTGTTAAGAAGAAAAAGTTTGGCAAGAAGACTTTTATTGGTCTTGGGATTGCTTTATTTCTTGTTGTAGCAACAAGTCTTGGCCTCTTTTTGTTTTCTTCCAAAGGAACAAACTTGGGTGGCTTGTGGGTAAATGGTAATAATGCTGGTTTGGTTTATGAGTTAAGTGGGAAAAAGTCAAAACTTGTTGCAGGCCATAGGGAAGAAGAAATCAAAGAAATCTCTATTGGCCAGAAAGTAAGACAGAAGTTTGAAACAAGCTTAGAGGACGTCAGTGATTCAAAACTAAAAACGATTGCTGATTTTGACAAGAAATACCAATTACAGACAAAAGAGATCATCCTGGTAAAGACGAAAGTGTTTGGATACTATAATCTGATTCAGAAAGATGGGACAAACTTAGTTCTAGATTTATTCTTATCAGACCTCTACTACGGATCAAGAAGTACCAAAGATTTAAAAAAGAAATGTCTTTTTCATAAGGCAGAGGTTCCAAAAGCCTTTGTTGGAAAATGGAAGACATATGATGATGAAAATGAATCAGAAGGAGAATTGACTATCTCTGAAAATGGTGTTATGACTACAGATTCTGATGATATAGATATCTTAAATGTTAAGCCTTTAGATATCTTAATTGCTAAGCCTTTAAAAGAATATCTGGCGGATCAATCAGGCAGCGTAGATAATGATAAGGTGCAAAAAGAGTTTGCTAAAATACAGAAGTCTCTTAAGTCACATGGTTATCATGCTAAGAGTGTTAATGACATCTACCACGATGCGAGAAAGTCATACTATTATATCGTTGTAGATGGTGGTAATCGCATTATTGTCTTGGAGGATAGCTTCAACCTTCTCTCCATAGGGGGTTATATTGAAAGAGAAGACAAATAGTAATTAGGATACCTCTAGCAGGTAAGAAGTACCTAGATAAGATGCAGAAGCCTATCATTCCTTTGGGAGTGATGGGCTTTTTTTACTAGTAAATATGATATTAACTTATAACAGTGACACAATTGATTACATAAATGTTACAAAGTTACATAAAATACTTGATTTCTGTAATAAAATAGATATAATAGACATATAGAAAAGAGGTTTATGAAAACGAAAAGTAAAGTTATCCGTGTTTGTTCCCTTGTTTTGTTGTCTGTAGCTGTTTCTACAGCACTTGTCGGATGTGGCTCTAAGTCAGAAAAAGACACTACAGCATCATCTACAACTTCAACTTCTAAAGTAGTGAAGTCCTCTGCTAAAACAAAAACATCTGAGAAGAAGTCTGCTAAAAAGGCTAAGACAGAAGCTTCAGCTTCAAAGGATTCTCAAGGTCAAGAAGAAGTGAGTGCTCCTGAAGCTAGCTCTTCAAAAAATCAAGCCTCAGCTGGAAATGATGCTCAAGCAGAGACAAATGGTAGTGCTGCTTCTGAGTCAAACAAGTCTAGTCAAGCAACAGCTGATACCCAAAGTGACGCTCCTGTCCCAGCAGCTTTGGTTGGAACTTGGACTGGTACTAGTCCTCAAGCAACAGACATTAGTTTTACAGTTGATGCTGATGGCAATATCACTTCAAAGGCAAATTTCAATGTCGATTACGAACCCTATCGTCAAAGCTCAACAACAGCAAAAGCCGTTCAAATTTCTGGAAATCTCTACGTTTGGGAGGGTGGCGATTTTTCTACCTTGCTTCCTGGTATTACAGGAATAGGGGGAGCTGGTTTTCAAGCTAAGCCTGGCTTTATTCTTGAAAATGGAACTTACACGCCAGTTCAATTTATCTCTGACTTGGGACCAACCTTTGATTATAGCAACTATAATGCTTTCCCATTCTCATTAACAAAATAAAGTAAAGAAGCTATCTGGAGAGATGGCTTCTTTTTTGGCTTTAAACTCTTATTTTTCAAGGTCTCATTTCTGCTTAAAAAATGGTAGAATAGTTACATGCAAACAAAACCAACGTCAGCCTATGTGCACATTCCATTTTGCACACAAATTTGTTATTATTGTGACTTTTCCAAGGTCTTTATTAAAAATCAGCCCGTTGATGACTACCTACGGGCTTTGATTCGTGAGTGGGAGCTTTTAGATATCAAGGAGCTTCGCACCCTTTATATTGGTGGTGGGACACCGACAGCTATTTCTGCGGAGCAATTGGACTACCTTTTAAGCAATCTTCAGAAAAACTTGGATTTGTCTAAGTTGGAGGAGTTTACCATTGAGGCCAATCCTGGGGATTTGACGGTTGATAAGATTGAGGTGCTCAAAAAATCAGCTGTTAATCGCGTATCTTTAGGGGTTCAGACCTTTGATGACAAGCACTTGCGTCAAATTGGTCGCAGTCACAATCAGGCACAGATTTATGAAAGTATTGATAGCTTAAAGGCTGCTGGTTTTCATAATATTTCTATTGACCTCATTTATGCACTACCTGGACAAACCATGGATCAGGTCAAGGAAAATGTGAGAAAGGCACTGGAACTGGATATTCCACATCTAAGTCTCTACAGTTTGATATTGGAACATCACACGGTTTTTATGAATAAGATGCGTCGGGGTAAGCTCAATCTGCCAACTGAGGACTTGGAAGCAGAGATGTTTGACTATATTATCCAAGAGTTGGAAAACAATGGTTTTGAGCACTACGAGATTTCAAACTTTACCAAACCTGGGATGGAGAGTCGTCACAATCTCATGTATTGGAATAATGATGAGTATTATGGTGTGGGTGCTGGAGCCTCTGGTTATGTCAATGGTGTTCGTTACCGTAATCGAGGGCCTATCCAACACTACCTAAAGGCTATAGCTGAGGATGGCCATGCTAGACTCAATGAAGAACATCTGACTAAGGCGGAGATGATGGAGGAGGAGTTCTTCCTTGGTTTACGTAAAAAGTCGGGTGTATCTATCAAACGGTTTGAAGAGAAGTTTGGATTGTCATTTGCGGATACTTATGGAGACATTGTGGCAAAACTACAGGCAGATGGTCTCTTGGTCAAGGATCCAGAGGTCGTTCGTATGACCAAACGTGGACTCTTTTTGGGAGATAGTGTCGCTGAGCAATTTATCTTGGAGGATTAGATGGGATTAAAATTTAGTATTCCTTATCAGATTCCGTTTTATGAGACGGACATCACGCATCAGGTAAAATTACCGCACTTATTGGCGTTTTCATTGCAAGTATCTGGTATGCAGTCAGAATCTCTGGGAAATACGGATAAGGACGTTTTTGATAAGTACGGTCTGGTTTGGATTGTGACAGACTATGCGATTGAGATTGACCGTCTGCCTCGCTACAATGAAAAAGTGACGATTACAACGGAAGCTATTTCCTATAATAAGATTTTCTGTTACCGTAATTTTTACATCACAGATGAAACTGGTCAGCAAATTATGCTCTTTAAGACTACTTTTGCTCTCATGGATTATGAAACGCGTAAGGTAGCAGAAGTGCCAGATGAGGTGGTAGCACCTTACGAAGCAGATAAGACTAAAAAGTTGCTTAGAGGGCCTCGTTATAAGGCTTTGGAAAATCCAATTGAGACGCTTTATCGTGTGCGTTATTTTGACCTAGATATGAATGGCCACGTTAATAATAGCAAGTACTTGGAGTGGATGTTGGATGTTTTCGATTTGGATTTTTTGACTAAGTACACACCAGCCCATATTGACCTCAAGTATGTTAAGGAAATTCATCATGGGTCAGGGATTTATTCAGGCTATGAGTTTGACCAAGAAAGTTTGAGCAGTCAACATCAGATTTGTGTTGATGGCAATATTCATGCTCAGGCCATTATCCAATGGAAAGAAATAGGAGAAGAGTAGGATGACATATAGAGGTTATTTGATTGATTTAGATGGGACTATTTACAAGGGGAAGGATCGTATTCCTGAGGGAGAAGTCTTCGTTAAGGAGTTACAGAAGCGTCGGATTCCCTATCTTTTTGTGACTAATAATAGTATGCGTACACCAGAGATGGTGCAAGAGCTTTTGCGTAATCAGTGCGAGTTGGAAACGCCTCTTGAAACGATTTATACAGCAACCTTGGCGACAGTTGACTACATGAATGATATGAAGCGTGGTAAGACTGTTTATGTTATTGGTGAGACTGGGCTTAAATCTGCTATTGCGGATGCGGGTTATACGGTAGATGAAGAAAATCCTGCTTATGTGGTAGTGGGATTGGACCGTGAAGTCACTTATGAAATGCTGGTTAAAGCAACCCTTGCTATCCATAAAGGGGCTATGTTTATTGGGACAAATCCAGATTTGAATATCCCAACAGAACGAGGTCTGCTTCCAGGTGCTGGTTCTCTCTTGGCCCTTATTGAGGCGGCTACACGTGTGAAACCAATCGTTATTGGTAAGCCTGAAGCAGTCATCATGAACAAGGCTCTTGAACTCCTTGGGACAGAACGTAACCAGACTATCGTGGTTGGCGATAATTACTTGACTGATATTACAGCTGGCATTAAAAATGACTTTCCAACACTTCTAGTGACAACTGGATTTACCCAGGCGGAAGAGGTTGCAGGTCTACCTGTCAAACCAGACCATGTACTTGCTAGTCTAGCGGAGTGGGATTTTGATGCGAACTAAGATTGAAGCAGTGTTGACTCCCATTTGGCTCCTGGCCTTGGCTGTTTTGGTAACGATTTACCTAGCATGGGGCTTCTATTATTTTGATATTGACTGGATGCATCTGTTGAACTATGTCATTATCGGCAAGATAGAGCTTTGGCACAATTTCAATGTTCTTATGCAGTATCTGACCTTTCCTTGGGTGGGTCGTCTGGCCATGGCTGATTTTCCGTCGTCAGAGAGTGGTCTTAAGCATTTTCATGATGTCAAATGGCTCTTTCACTTGGTACAGGGGCTTCTTATCCTACTGGCTTATCCAGCTGTGAGCTTTCTTTGGCGAAATGTGAAGAAGGGGACCTTTGGTCTTTATCGTAGACTTTATCTGAGTCTAGCTGTTTTGCCAGTCCTTATAGGAACTATCGGACTGTTTCTCGGTTTTGATGAGTTTTTCACGCTCTTTCATGAAGCCCTCTTTCCTGGAGATAGTAGTTGGCTCTTTAATCCAATGTTGGACCCGATTATTAATGTTTTGCCAGAAGAGTATTTCCTTCAATGTTTTGTGATTTTCTTTATTATTTATGAGGGAATCATGGTGACCTTGACTTGTCTAGCCCACAAGCAGCTTAAACGGTATTTAAAGAATAAGGAGTAATGATGACGATTCGTGATAACCATTTGCATACCCATCATTCCTATGATTCGGATGCGGACTTTACTGATTATTTGACACATTTTGATGGTGAGATTGTAACGACTGAGCATTATGATCTCTCTAATCCTTATACCAAACAGGACGATGTGCCAGAGTACGAGGCCTATAGTCATGAGATCGAAAATCTCAACCTCAAGTATGGCAATCGTATTAAACGAGGCATCGAGATTGGTTATTACCAGCCTAGGGAAAAGGATATTTTGGCCTTTTTGGATGGGAAGGACTATGATCTCAAACTGCTCTCTGTTCACCATAATGGGGTTAATGATTATCTTGATGATGAGGTGGCTGATATGGACAAGGCCAGTATCATTCAAGAATATCTGGACAAGTTGGAGTATGCTATTGGTCGTGTGGAGGCAGATGTTCTGGCCCACTTTGACTATGGTTTCCGCCTTTTTGATGTGACTGTTGATGAGCTAAAAGGCTATGAGAATCAGCTTAAACGTATTTTTAAGAAAATGATTGCTAATGATTTAGCTTTTGAGCTGAATTCAAAGAGCATGTACCTTTATCATCATGAAGCTCTTTATCGTTATGCCTTGGGTCTTGTTAAGGAGTTGGGATGTTGCAAGTATTCTATTGGCTCTGATGGGCATAAGTTGGAGCATTTCCGTCTGAACTTTGATAAGATTCAGGAGCTCTTGAGAGAATTTGACATTACAGAAGACATGATTATCTAAGGTAGACAGCCTCAACAGAAGGCTGTTTTTTCTTAAGGAAAACTTAAAGAAAAGGCCTTGTTATAGGATTTATAGAAGATTTTAAGCTTTGCTTGTTATGCTAAATTCAAGCAAAAGGAACTTATGGTTTCTATCTTATCTTTTAAAATTGGAGGTCTTCTATGAAATTCTTAAAAAGGCATGCTTATGCCTTACTCTTTACCCTTTTTCTGATGGGGGCAAATGTTTATTCTCTTTTAAAGGTCTTTGTCATTCCCTCAGCAGTATCAACGGTTTCGGCTAATACGACTAGCTCAAGTACAGCTTCGTCGACAGCATCTACCAGCACTGGGAAGGTCACTAAGACGGATACGACTTATAAAGATGACAATATGGAAATTGAAATCACGACGGGTAAAACCAGTGATACCACTTACTATGTTGCCGATATCAAGCTTTCAAGTGCGGACTACCTTAAAACGGCTTTGGCACAAAACACTTATGGTACCAATATTACTGATACCACTTCAAGTATTGCCCAGCAAAATAATGCTATCTTTGCCATCAATGGTGACTATTATGGGGCTAACCAGTCAGGCTATGTAATTAAAAATGGTCAAGTCTATCGTGATACTGATCGCAACAGTGACTATGAAGACCTTGCAGTGTACTCAGACGGTAGCTTCAAGACTTTTAAGGAGAGCGATACAACTGCTCAAAAACTGGTCGATTCAGGTGTGGTGAATACCTTTGCCTTTGGTCCAACCCTAGTTGAAAATGGTAAGGTAGCTGTATCAGAAAATGAAGAGGTTGGTCAAGCCATGGCTGACAATCCACGTACAGCTATCGGAGTCATTGAAGAAAGTGATGGCAGCGTGCACTACATTGTCATTGTCTCTGATGGTCGTACGAGTGAGTCGTCAGGGTTGACTCTTTATGAAATGGCAGACTTGATGAAATCTTATGGCGTGACGACAGCTTACAACCTTGATGGTGGTGGCTCATCAACCATGTACTTCAATGGTCAAGTCATTAATAAGCCAACCACAAACGGAAACAAAATCTCAGAAAGGGCGGTGAGTGATATTGTTTACATTGGTTACTAAAAAATCAGCCAGCAAACACTTTTTCACCTACATTGGTTTAACTATTTTTAGCCTGGTCTTTACCTTTATCTATGAACGCTTTTCTTATGGTGAATCATCCATGTTTATGCGCATGATGTTCTTTGCACCATTGGCAGGAGCACTTATCTATCTACTTACAGGACTGGGAATGTCTTGGGTGAGAAATCGTGCTTCGAAACTCTTATTAAATTCAGCAATCGCAGTTGTAGCAAGTGCCTGTTTAGTTAAAGGCATTGTTGAAGTCTCAGGACGTACAACTAGTGTAGATATGCCCTATTGGTATGTAGCAGCTGGACTACTTTGTTTGAGTCTTCTAACAGGATTTATCAGACCTAGAAAACTGGCTTAAAAATGAAAGCTTGAAGTAATGCTTCAGGCTTTTTAGCTTGCTATGAAAAATTATTAGGATAAATATACAAGATATAAATGGAGTAATAATTTTGATTCAAGAAATGGACTAAAGAGATTTTTATAAAAATAACAGAGATTGATTTTGTTACAGGAATATAGATAAAAGGGGACTTTTCGTAGTGATAGAAACACCTGAAACTGCCTGGGTTGCTAAAATCATCCCCAGGATAATGTCACCTGACGACCGTTATCACTTTAGGAAAGTCTCAAAAGTCTTTGTATTTCTATATTAAATATACAAGATTTTTATTTTTTTGTAAAAATATGCAAAAAAGACTTGCATTATTCTGAATTTTCATGTAGAATAATCTCAAATAAAATCGTTGAGAGAAAAAGTCAGATCGTTTCACAGAGAGTGCGGGAAGCTGAGAACGCATGAGATCAAAGACGACACATTCTTGAGAGCGTATGCGAACTCTGAATGACAGTAGTGTACGACGGGTGGTTCCGTTAGAGACTGGGAGTTACAAGTGCGTCTTTGTGACTTCATGAGGAAGAGGGGGTGACCCCTGTTCGAATTAAGGTGGAACCACGTGCCAACGTCCTTGCAAAAGTTGTTTTTGCGAGGGCGTTTTTTGTTACCCTTGCTTTTAGCATTTGTAGCTAGCCGTACACTTGGTTGGAGTTGAACAGAAAGGATAAACTATGGAAATCAAAGGATTACGAAAGATTGAACCCTATGTGGCAGGTAGTCAGCCTGCTGAGAAAAATATCATTAAGTTGAATACTAATGAAAATGCCTATGGACCAAGTCCAGCAGTCCATCAAGCTTTAGCATCCTTTGATGCCCATCAGTTACGCAAGTATTCGACTTTGGATCAAGCGGCTTTGCGTCAAGCCTTATCTGAACAGTTAGGTGTTCCTGCCGATCAAGTGATTATTGGAAATGGGTCAGACGATATTTTGTCAATGGCTTTTCTAGCTTTCTTTAACAGCGAGGAAGAAGTCTTGTTTCCAGATTTGACCTATGGTTTTTATAAGGTTTGGGCGGATTTGTACCATATCCCTTTTAGAGAAGTACCCTTGAGCTCTTCATTTGAGATTGATACTCAAGATTATCTGGTTGAAAATGGTGGGATTGTCCTTACTAACCCAAATGCGCCAACAGGTATTTATAAACCTCTCGATCAAATTGAGGAAATCGTAAAGGCCAATCAGTCAGTAGTTGTGATTATTGACGAAGCCTATATTAACTTTGGTGGGGAGACTGCCCTACCTCTCCTAGAAAAGTATGACAATGTGTTTATCACTAGAACCTTTTCTAAGGACGCCTCACTTGCAGGCTTGCGTGTCGGCTATGGCATCGGAAGTCCAAAGCTAATGGCTGTAATCAATGCCGTCAAGAATTCGGTCAATACCTATAATGTGGATAGCATCGCAGAAGTCTTGGCGACTGCAGCCGTTAAGTCTTGGGATTATTATGAGGATAGCTGCGCTAAGATTATGGTCACACGTGACTGGTTTAGTCAAGAATTGAAGGCTATTGGCTTTGATGTGCTTCCTTCAAAAACCAATTTTGTTTTGGTCAAACCGCACGGAGTGACTGCAGGTCAATTGTTTGACTATCTTCAAAGTAAGAAAATTTATGTCCGTTATTTTCCAAAAGTGGAGCGTATTTCAGACAGACTACGCATTTCTATTGGAACTCAGGATGAGATGGAGCGCGTACTAATGACAATACAGGAGTTACAAGCATGAAAAAAACGACATTAGCCTTAGGAATGCACGATAAACTTTTCAAACGTGCCCGTACCATGTATCAGATTGAGCATCGTATCTGTGACTTGTTGATGACAAAGGGCTTTCTTCGAATTGAGACACCAACCTTGGAGCATTTCGAAGTCTTTAGCGATGTTGTGGACAATGGTAACTACAATTTCTTTGATAAAAATGGAGATCTTGTTAGCCTACGTCCTGATATTACCAGCCAAATTGGGCGCGTGATTGCTTCGACACAAGTTCATACACCGATTAAATTTTCTTACTCTGGAAAAGTCTTTAACTACAATGAGGAGATGCGTGGCCTATCCAATGAGCATACGCAAGCTGGTATTGAGATCATAGGATTCCCCGTTCACCAGGCCATGGAAGAAGCTGTGATATCTGCTAAAGAGGCTCTGGATGCTGCAGGGGTCAAAAATTACAAGTTTGAATTTTCACATGCCCGCCTCCTACAACTCATTTTTGAAGAATTAAACCTTCCAGCTGTAAAAGAAGCAGAGTTGGCGGCCTATATCCGTGATAAGTCAATCACAGGGCTCAAGGAATTCACCAAAGAAAATCCAAGTCAATATGACAAGGTCTTGGAGCAGTTGCCTTTCCTCTTTGGTGAGACAAAGGCTGTTTTGACCAAGGCTAGACAGTTGACAGACAGTGAAGCCTTTTTGACGGCCTTGGATAGTTTGGAAGTCTTAACCAATCGCCTAGCAGATAGTCTCCCAGAGACGACGCTTGATTTGGCTCAATTGCCAGCAGTGCCTTACTACACAGGCATGATGTTTAAGGTCTTTGGTGATAAGGTGCCAGATGCCTTTGTATCAGGTGGCCGCTACGATAAACTATTTGAACGCTTTGGTGCTACCGAGTTAACAGCTGTTGGTTGGGCGATTGATGTCGATTCGGTCTATCAAGCAGTGCATGATGATGTGGAATTTGGAGGTGACTTGGATGACTAGCAATCAAATCACAATTGCCTTGACCAAGGGACGTATTGAGAAAGATACGGTTAAATTACTAGAGAAAGCTGGCTTTGACATGTCTTTCATGGCTGATAAGGGCCGTAATTTGATTTTCGAAAGTCCTGACAAACGTTTCCGTTTTCTATTGGTCAAGGCTCCAGATGTGACCACCTATGTCCGACATGGTGTCGCAGATATTGGGATTGTCGGGAAGGATGTTTTGGTTGAACATCCGACAGGCTATTTGGAAATGTTAGACCTTAATTTTGGCCTTTGTAAATTCTCCGTAGCATCAACAGAAGACTATAACCCTGATGACCATAAGCGTAAACGTATTGCTACCAAGTATCCAACTATTGCGACGGACTATTTTAATCAAAAAGGTGAGGATGTCGAGATTATTTCGATTCAAGGGAGCGTTGAGATTGCCCCTGTCATTGGTCTAGCAGATGCCATTGTCGATATTGTGGAAACAGGGAATACCCTTGTTGCTAATGGCTTAAAAGTTTATGAAGATATTTGCAGGATTTCAGCACGAATGATTGTTAATAAGGCTTCTTTGAAAAATAACAAGGAAGTTCTACCATTCATTTGTAAGATTGAATCACTTGTAGGGAACGAGGAGGTACCGTTCGAATGAAACGATTAACTGGAACAAATAAAGAAATTGCGGAGCTTCTTTATCAGGAGCAATTGGAACTGTCAAAAGAAAATAGAGACGTTGAAAGCACTGTTCAGGCTATCATTGAGGACGTCAAAAAACGTGGAGACGAGGCCCTTCGTGACTATTCAGCTAAATTTGATAAGGTTGACTTGACTGATTTTGAAGTTGGACAGGACCTGATTGATCAAGCCTTTAAAGAGATTGATCCAGAGGTTTACCAAGCCCTAGTTAATGCTAAAGAAAACATTGAATCTTATCACAAACATCAGTTGGAGACTGGTTTTGAGGACCAACCAAGTGAGGGTGTTATTCGTGGTCAATTGATTCGTCCTATCAATCGTGTGGGTGTTTATGTGCCTGGAGGAACTGCGGCTTATCCGTCATCAGTTCTTATGAATGTTATTCCTGCTAAAATTGCTGGGGTTAAAGAGATTATTATGATTACGCCGCCTCAAGAACACTTTGTTCCTGCGATTCTGGTAGCTGCAAAATTGGCTGGTGTGGATAGCATTTACCAAGTTGGCGGGGCTCAAGGGGTTGCGGCCTTAGCCTTTGGTACAGAAACGATTCCAAAGGTGGACAAGATTACAGGTCCTGGTAATATTTTCGTGGCGACTGCCAAGAAACAAGTTTACGGTATTGTCGGTATTGATATGATTGCAGGACCATCAGAAATTGGTGTCATTGCTGATAGTAGTGCCAATCCAACATATGTGGCAGCTGACCTCTTGTCTCAAGCAGAGCACGACACACGTGCACGCGCCATTTTGGTCACAGATTCTGAAGCCTTGGCTGATGCGGTTGAAAGTGAGATTGAACGTCAACTCAAGCTTTTGCCACGTGAGGCGATTGCTCGTCCATCTGTCGAAAATAACGGCCGTATTATTATTGCTAATGATACAGATGCCATGTTCGAACTCATGAACTTGGTTGCGCCAGAACATTTGGAAATTGCTATGGACAATGCTTATGATTACTTGGAAAAAGTGGACAATGCTGGTTCCGTCTTTCTTGGTCACTTTACTAGCGAACCAATTGGTGACTACTATGCAGGTGCCAACCACGTTCTTCCAACGACAGCAACCAGTCGCTTTTCATCAGCTTTAGGCGTGCACGATTTTGTCAAACGTATCCAATATACGCAATACGATAAGGCAGCAGTCAATAAAGCTCAGCACGATATCACAACCTTGGCTTATGCGGAAGGTTTGCAGGCCCACGCCAAGGCAATTGAAGTCAGAAACGACAATAATTGAGAGAGTAGAGGAAGAAGTTATGAGACTAGCAGAAATTGAACGTAATACCTTTGAAACCAAAATTAAGTTAAGTCTTAACTTGGATGCTCAAGAACCAGTAGATATTCAAACAGGTGTCGGATTTTTTGACCACATGTTGACCCTGTTTGCCCGCCATGGTCGTATGTCTTTGGTGGTTAAGGCTGATGGTGACCTTTGGGTTGATAGTCACCACACTGTTGAAGATGTCGGTATTGTCCTTGGTCAAGCTCTTAAAGAGGCCTTGGGCGATAAAGCAGGAATCAACCGTTATGGAACGGCTTTTGTACCTATGGATGAAACCCTCGGAATGGCGAGTTTAGATTTGTCTGGACGTAGTTTCTTGGTCTTTGATGCTAGTTTTGATAATCCAAAATTGGGTAATTTTGACACAGAATTGGTAGAAGAATTTTTCCAAGCCTTGGCTTTCAATGTTCAGATGAATCTCCATCTCAAGATTCTCCACGGAAAAAACAATCACCACAAGTCAGAAAGTCTTTTCAAGGCAACAGGACGTGCCTTGCGTGAGGCAATCACAATCAATCCTGACATTCACGGCGTAAACTCGACAAAGGGGATGCTATGATTATCGTCATTGATTACGATGCTGGGAATACTGCAAATGTTCTGCGTGCCCTTGAAAAAATCGGAGTGACTGCAGAATTGTCTGCCGATAAAGAAAAAATCCTAGCTGCAGATGGGTTGATTTTACCTGGTGTAGGTGCTTATCCAACGGCTATGGCAGAGTTGGAGCGAAGAGGTTTGGTAGCTGTTATCAAAGAGGCAGTCGCACAGGGAGTTCCCCTTTTAGGAATTTGCTTAGGCATGCAGATTTTAACAGAAAAAGGACTGGAACATGAAGAAACAGATGGTCTTGGCTTTATTCCAGGTGTCTGCCGTCCTATTCCAGCCAGCAAGGAGCAACCTGTCCCACATATGGGGTGGAATGATTTGGCTGTTAAGCAAGCCAGCCCTTTGACAGATAGTTTAGATGGCCAAGCTGTCTACTTCGTTCACAGTTATTTCACAGATGTCCTTAGCCAATACATTGATGTTACCGCAGATTATAGTATTGAGGTACCAGCCATGATTCATAAAGACAATGTTTATGGGGCTCAATTTCATCCTGAAAAATCAGGGGATATTGGCCTAGGTATTCTTGAAAAGTTTGCAGGGTTATGTAAAGCCTAGAAGCTAGTGAGAGCAAAGACTTTTAAGTTAGAAAGGATGGTAGGGGAGATGCAAATTCTACCAGCAATTGATATTAAGGATGGACAGGCTGTTCGTCTCTTTAAAGGAGATTTCAACCAACAAACCGTTGTCAATCCAGATGTTATTGAGCAGGCAAAGACCTTTAAGGATGCGGGCATTCAGTTTATTCATGTCGTCGACTTGGACGGTGCCCTAGATGGTCGTGCTACTAACCGTGACTTGATTGCAGAGGTCAAGAAGGTTTCTGGACTTGGCATCGAAGTTGGTGGTGGTATCCGTACCTTGGAGCAGATTCGTGACTATTTGGAAGTTGGCATCGACCGTATCATTATCGGTTCAATGGCGGTTAAAAATCCTGACTTCGTCCGAGCAGCTTTAGAGGAATTTGGTGCCGATAAAATTGTCGTGGGTATTGATGCCAAGGCAGGGTTTGTCGCTACCGAAGGTTGGTTGGAAACAAGCAATGTGGACTACATCACCTTGGCCAAGGAAATGGAAAAGATGGGCGTAACCCTCTTTGTCTATACAGATGTTGATCGAGATGGCACACTGACAGGACCCAATCTTGATCACTACAAACGTTTGGTATCTGAACTCACGACCGCCAAAGTTATTGCTTCAGGTGGAATTGCAGAAGTAGCTGACTTAGATCACCTAGAAGAGATTGGTGTAGCAGGAACCATTGTCGGCAAAGCCTACTATAACGGCAATATCACCTTAGACCAGCTCAAGGCTTTCGGAGGTTAATATGCTTAAGAAACGTATTATTCCCTGTTTGGATGTCAAGGATGGCCGTGTCGTCAAGGGGGTCAATTTTGTGAATCTGACAGATGTTGGAGACCCTGTTGATTCTGCGCGTGCTTACTATGAGGCTGGTTGTGACGAACTTGTTTTCTTAGACATCACAGCGACTTCAGATAACCGTGAAACAACGGTTGACATGGTGCGTCGTGTTGCTGATCAGGTCTTTATTCCTTTCACGGTTGGTGGTGGTATCCGTTCAGTCGAAGACATGAACAAGATGCTCAAAGCCGGTGCTGACAAGGTTGCCGTCAATTCCTCGGCCCTTGCCAATCCACAACTAATCGCTGATTGTGCTCAAAAATTTGGGAATCAGTGTGTAGTGGCTGCGATTGATGCCAAAAAGATGGCTGATGGGAGCTGGCATGTCTTTGTGGCGGGAGGTCGTAAGGATACAGGTAGGGACCTCATCCAATGGGCTCAAGAAGTCGTCGCCTTGGGGGCTGGAGAAATTCTCTTAACCAGCATGGACAAGGACGGCACCAAGTCTGGTTTTGATTTAGAAATGCTCAATCGTGTGGCCGAGGTCGTTGATGTTCCGATCATTGCCTCTGGAGGTGCAGGAAATATTGTAGATATTGTAGAAGTCTTTGAAAAGACAACAGCGACGGGTGCTCTGGCAGCTTCTATCTTCCACTTTGGTGAGGTAAATATAGGCGAAACCAAACAAGTCTTGGCAAATGCAGGAATTGAGGTGAGACGATGACAGAGGTTAAACTTGATTTTGATAAACAAGGAGGACTGGTACCAGTCATTGTGACAGACTACAAGACGGGGCAGGTGCTCATGTTGGCCTATATGAATGAAGAGTCCTATCAGTTGACCCTTGAGACCAAACAAATGCATTACTGGAGCCGTTCTAGAAATGAGCTTTGGCATAAGGGAGCCACATCTGGTCATTTCCAACATGTCAAAAGCATCAAGACAGATTGTGATCAGGACACCTTGCTTATCGCTGTGGAACAAGAAGGAGCAGCCTGTCATACAGGAGCCTATAGCTGTTTCTTTACGGAGATATATGATGACAATCAAGATAGATAGGAGTAGCTATGTTAGAAACACTATATAAGGAAGCCTTAGATCGTAAAAAAAATCCCAAAGAAGGATCTTATACCAATTACCTTTTTGACAAGGGGCTAGACAAGATTCTTAAAAAGGTTGGCGAAGAAGCGACAGAAGTTGTGATTGGAGCCAAAAATGCTGATAAAGAAGAAATTGCCAACGAGACAGCAGACGTCCTCTATCACCTAGCAGTCATGCTCGTTGAAACAGGAGTTAGCCCTGAAGACGTTGAAGCCGTACTTAAAGCACGTCAAGGCAAACAAAGCAATGTCCATGACCGAAAAGAAGTAACGGATTATTGAGGATTATCTCAACTGATTTGAACCAAGATGAAAAGTCTGAAGTGATGCTTCGGGCTTTTTTGCTAGATAAATCCTAATAATTTTGTTTCTCTCATATTCAAAAGAAGGAGCCATAGCCGTGTTATAATGGGTATTATATTTGTATGTAGAAAATAGAGTTAGGGGTAGTTATGAGAAATTATCTTTGTTAAACTCAAGGTGTAGCTGGTTTTCTAGAGGAGGGAAATTTGAAAAAGAAAATCATTATCTTAATTTTAGTAGCAATAGCAATCACGGCTGGTCTTTTCTTCTTTCTGAGAAGTAAGAGTGGTGCGACAAGTGAGGAATATACCCATAGCTATCCAGAACCAGAATTAACTCTTCGATTAAGTGGGGATAATAAAGAATATGTTTTAGTAAAGTACAAAAACTCATCTGAGAGTTTTGGTGTATTAGGAGCAACTAAGAACTATTTAGTGAGTCGTAGTGCAGATACTAATGATGCTAACAACATTCAGAATTATGCTTCTTATAATCTATATTTATATGATTTAAATAGTAAAGGTTTTACAAAGTCAAAGATAGACCTTTTAGGTGTTGTAAAACAATACAAATTAAAAGGTCAATTGTCAGATATTGTTACTATGTCAATGGAAGGTAAAGATTATTTATTTTTAAAAATTGATTATAAATCATACCTTTTAGACCTTAAACAAAAGAAGGTTATTACTGCACCTGAAACAATAATGGATGATAATTCACTGAAAAAAGATTCTTCCTCAGAGGATACATTCTATAGTGTAGATTTAGATAATATACTGTTCAAGAAATATGGAATTTTGCAAAATTCATTTTATCCGTCATTTAATTTAAGTATCTCTAGAGATAGGCATAATGTAGACTTGTCTAAACTAAATATAAAAACAGAGCATCCTGAAATAGAGGATACTTTAGAAGCTGGAGGAGATGTGTGTACGAGGTCTGAATCAATTAGCTCAGAGCAGTGGTTTAACAACCTCATTCACTGGTTTGCACCAAAGGGTCAGGATGTAATGGATCTTTACGTCACAGATAAAACGACAGGTGAAAAAAAACAAATAAAGAGTTTCGCGGACTACCAAACATGGAAAGCATCGCAGCCTACGGAGTAATATTAGAGTCATCCAAGAGAGCGGATGACTTTTTTTGTTTGCTTGATTTTGATAAAAAGAAAACAAGCTCATATCAGAGCTTGCTTCTAGGAGATTTTGTCTTACAAATTCTTTTTCTTCTTAGCCTTTTTGGTTAGGGCAAGGTCACAATTTTCAATGTTTGAGATTAGGTGTTTAGTTAATTGGAAGTCATCTACTTGGGGATTCAAGTCCACTTCGTAGACCAGTTGCATGATTTCACCCCCACCAGTAGTATTAAGGGAAATTAAGTCGCATTCACTGGTGAAATTGAGCAAGGCTTTAGTGATTTTTTGATCGATCAAGTCTTGGTAGGAGACGTTAATGGTCAAGAGTCTACGACGTTGGTTGTCCGTTCGGCTTTGACGATTTTCCAAAAGAAGCCAAACAGCCAAAAGGAAGATGGTAAAGAGGACAGCCAGTAAGAGATAGCCTGTCCCAGATGCCAGACCAATAATCATGGCCATGAAGACAGCGATTAGTTCTCTAGAACCGCTGGTGGCAGAACGAAAACGAATGAGGCTAAAGGTCCCTGCCACGGCGATAGAGGTTCCCAGACTACCATTGACAAGGAAGATAACTAGGGTCATCAAACATGGAAGTAGGGTCAAACTAATGACAAATTCTCTGGTGTAGAGGGTTCGGTATTTGTAAGTCCAGGTTAGGGCCAATCCTAAAACAAGACTGACCAGTAAGGCCAGCATGAGTTGAAGGGGACTAGCGGTTGCGGTCGCATCATTAAAGATAGAATTGAAGAGATTAGACATAGGCAGCACCTCCTTTTTCTTGAACTGGATGTGGCCCGTAGTCTAGACCTTGAGACTTATGATAGGCACAGCTGTATTTTGAGAATTTCTGCTCTTCCAAACCATGTTTGTCTAAGATAGCTTGAAGCCAGTCAGGCTTTTTGCCAGGTGCCTTGATTTCCATGATAATCGTATCTTCATCAAGAAGGGGAAAACCATGATTTCCCTTAAAGAGACTGACGTCTTCATCACGGTAAGTCAAATTTTGGTCAAGGGTAACACGAACTTTATTGTAGGCATAGCCTTCGATAGTCTCTTTTTCTTTCATAGAAAAACGGTCGTAGTAGATATACATACGAGGTTTGAGCCCCTCATCGTAGAGTTGACGTAAGAGGTGGATATCCTGTAAGAGCTGGCGGTCAGTGATTTGACCATGGTTCTTACCATCTGTCATCAAGTTAGTGATGGCAAGCGGTGTTGAAACGAGACGAAACTTATGACCGATTCCTTCATCATCTTTGGCTTTAACCTCTAAAAAGACCTTACTATCAATTTTGGGATTGGCTAGGTACGCATGCGGATTTTCTCTTGACGGTGATTACCATCTAGGGCATCTTGGATGACGTCAAAATTATCCGTATCAAAGTAAATATTTGAAATGGTAGATGTCGGATAATCATCCTCTACCAAATACTCCTTAAGATCAGTGAGCAGGTCTTCAAGATTGTCCTTTGAGACCACATATTTTGTTTCAATACGTTTAAAACGTGTTTCCAATTTTTTAACCATGAAAAAACTCCTTTTATAGATAGATACAAAGCCGTGAAGCAACTCTCAGGAAAATAGGGAATTTATTGTAGAAACATCTATTTCCAAACAGTCGACTTATTGTTTTAATTCTTTTTTTATAGTAGAAAAGTTGAGCGAAAATGTACTATTTCTATATAGCAATTACTAGCTCGCCTATTAGTCTATGGGACTTTTCTGAAAGAAGTCCTAAGCCAAACTTTCACCAAACTTAACTTAAGATAAGTTTTAGTTAACCTTTAGAAATGTTTTAGGTAAGTCCCGTAAACTGTAATCATCCAAACGAACCCGAGAGGAAATAATATGAAATCAAAAAAACTAAAAAAATGGACGACTTTATTGACCTGTGCGACTGCCCTAACAGTCATGACAGCTTGTAGCCAATCAAGCAGTCAAGCAACTGGGACGACGTCAAGCACTACATCAAAAACAAGTGCTGTAACAGCAACGACTAGTAAGAAAACAAATAAGAACAACAGCAACTATTTTACTTCTAAAGATTCTGATACCTCTTATAATGAAAGTTCAGCTACTAAGATTAAGTTATCAGGCTCATCTGCGGATGTTTCAGGTGATGGTGCAGCCCTATCAGGTTCAACTATAACCATCTCCAAAGCTGGGACCTACGTCATTTCAGGAAAATCCGACGGTGTGTAAATCAAGGTGGACGCTGGGGATTCAGATGATGTCCATATTGTTTTGGATGGTGTTACCATGACAAATACAAATGCAGCAATCAATGCCACAAAGGCTGGTCATGTCTATCTGACACTTAAAGATGGCACTACAAACACACTTTCTGATTCAAGTTCTAATAGTGATCAAGATGCGGATGCTGTGATTTTCTCTAAAGGAGATTTGACCATTAATGGTTCAGGTACTCTTAACATTGATGCCAAGAAAAACAACGGTATTAAAGCAAACGACAGTCTCCATATGACTGGCGGTACCTATAAGATTTCCTCAGTCGGTGATGCCTTCAATGTCAATGATGAACTCAACATCACAGGTATAACTATGACTATTGAGGCTGAAGAAGATGCTGTTAAGGTCGATAATGATGACGACACCTCAGTAGGTACCATGTATCTATCTGACAATACCATGACCATTAAGGCTGGTGACGACGGTATTCATGCGTCCGGGGACCTGATTATTGATAGTGGTACTTACAAGGTTGAAAAATCAACCGAAGGTATCGAAGGTAAATCTGTGACCATCAATGGTGGAAATATCGATGTCTATGCAACGGATGATGGTGTCAATGCGGCCAATGCTAATGCCAGTCAAAGTGAGATTTTCTTCAAGATGACCGGTGGAACACTAAATGTTGAGGTTGGTGAGGGTGATACAGACCCAATCGATTCTAACGGCGATATTTTTGTATCGGGTGGAACGATTAATCTGACTGGCCAGTCTGGCTTTGACTTCGATGGTTCAGCGACCTATACCGGTGGTGACATTACTATCAATGGTGAGAAACAAACTAAGATTGAAAACTCAATGCCTGGCGGCGGTGGTCCTCAAGGCGACGGTGGTCCCCAAGGTGGTGGGCACCAGGTGGCTTTGGAGGAGGTCACTAAAGAGTCATAGGATGAAACAGAAAGGAAGTGCCTATGTATATTATTATTCCAGCTTATGAACCAGACAAACGCCTGATTCAGGTGGTTCAAGATATTACCATAAAACTCCCTAAAGCCCGTATTATTGTTGTTAATGATGGGAGTGGCTCAAGCTATAACGACTATTACGACGAAACGGCTTTTATTGGAGCGACTGTCCTTACTCATCCTGTCAATAAAGGAAAAGGAGCAGCTCTCAAGACAGCCTTTGCTCACATTCAAGAAGAAGTAGTCAGTCAGCACCTTTCGGCACAACCTATTGTCACAGTTGACAGTGACGGTCAGCATCTGATTAAAGATATTGTCCGTGTGGCCAAGACAATCGAGGAAAATCCAAGTCATCTTGTCTTGGGTGCGCGTGCCTTTGTTGGTAAGGTGCCAGCACGTAGTCGCTTTGGGAATAAGGTGACTGCTGGACTTTTCCGTCTAGTAACTGGCCAGAAAGTCACAGATACTCAGACAGGGCTTCGAGGCATGTCAACTGACCTGATTCCATGGCTTCTTAATCTGGATAGCAATCGTTTCGAGTACGAGTTTAATATGTTGCTTGAAGCCAAAAAGTCAGGCCACCAAATCTCTGAAGTTCCTATCGAGACCGTTTATCTGGAGGAAAATAAAAGCTCGCACTTTCGGCCCATTCGTGATTCCATCCGTATTTACAGCCCTTTTTTAAAGTTCTCTGGCACGGCCGTCCTGGCCTCAGTCATTGATGCAACAGCCTTATTTGTGCTCTTTGCCTTGACGAAAAATCTGCTTCTTTCGGTCGTGCTAGCCCGTGTCATTTCGGCTTCTAGCCAGTGTCTACTGAACGCCAATGTGGTCTTCAATCCGACAAGCTCTCTCTTTAGATCGAGTGTTCGTTACTTTATGTTGGTCCTGGTCCTCCTGGCCTGTAACTATTTCTTACTTAGTAGTCTAGTTGCCATTGGTTTAGGCCTGGTTCTGGCAAAATTGGTTACAGAAACCTTGCTCTTTTTAGTCAGCTATAGGGTTCAACATAACCTTGTCTTTGCTTGATAGCTGATTTGAAAATTGCATTCTAGTTAAATAGAATGAGCCTATTTCCCTCTCTTAAGGCTTTAAAAAATTCCTAGAAAATAGAAAAACTACCGTTTTCAAATTTCGGTAGTTTTTAATATTTATCAAAATGTCAATCAATTTAATAATTAAAAAATAAAATATTATGAAAGATGAGATAATTGAGTAAAAAAAATATGCTATAATGAAAATGTTTGAATTATGTAGATTTTCATTCAAACTAGGAAAAAGAAATGAGGACCTAAAATGGGAAAAAAGGTACATTACAAGCTTCACAAAGTTAAGAAGCAATGGGTGACGATTGCCGTCACTTCGGCAGCACTTGCCTCTATTGTAGGTGGTGCTACAGTAGCTAATCAAAAGGTTTCAGCGGATGAAACAACAGAACCAGTTGCTACTACGACAGCCGAAAGCGATGTTGTAGTCGAAACGCATGAAGTAGCGACTCCAGCAGCAACTGCTACGACAGATGCTACAACAGTAACAAATGACAAGGCAGCTGCTACAGATACTGTAGCAACTCCAGCACCAGCAACGGCTACAACTGACCCAGCTGCTAATACGGCAGCACCAGCAGCGACTGATCGTGCAGCAGTAGCTAATAGTGCTACAGAAACAGCAGCAAATGCAGCTACAGCGACAGATACGACGCTTACAGTAGCTGAAAAACCAAAATCTGGTGTTACTGAAAAAGAAGAAACAGCAGCGCTCTCTTTGGACAACATCAAGCAAGTTGATGGCAAGTACTACTATGTCAAAGAAGACGGTTCCTATAAAACAAACTTTGCTGTTTCAGTAAATGGCCAGTTGCTTTACTTCGGTAAAGACGGTGCTTTGACAAGTACATCAACACACTCATTCACACCAGGTACAACTAATCTAGTTGATGCTTTCTCATCACATAACCGTGCTTACGATTCTAAGAAAGAAAGCTTTGAGTTGGTAGATGGGTACTTGACACCAAACAGCTGGTATCGTCCAGTTACTATTTTGGAAAATGGTGAAAAATGGCGTGTATCAACTGAGAAAGACTTTCGTCCACTTTTGATGGCATGGTGGCCTGATGTAGACACACAAGTTGCCTACCTCAATACTTTCTCTAAACACTTTAACCTTAACGCAACTTATTCAACTAGCCAAAGTCAGTCAGAATTGAATGCAGCTGCTAAGACAATTCAAATTAAGATTGAACAAGAAATTTCAGCTAAAAAATCAACCGAATGGCTTCGTCAAGCAATTGAGTCTTTTGTAAAAGAACAAGACCAGTGGAATACTACAACTGAAAACTATACCCTTGCTGACCACCTTCAAGGGGGAGCTCTTCTTTATGTCAATAATGACAAGACCCCTTGGGCAAATTCTGATTACCGTTTGCTTAACCGTACACCAAGTAACCAAGATGGTTCTCTAAATGGTACAGGAAGATACTTGGGTGGTTATGAATTCCTACTTGCCAATGACGTTGATAACTCAAATCCAGTTGTGCAAGCTGAGCAGTTGAACCAAATTCACTATCTTGTGAACTGGGGATCAATTGTTATGGGTGATAAGGATGCTAACTTTGATGGTATCCGTGTTGATGCAGTTGATAATGTTGATGCAGACCTTCTCCAAGTTTATACAAACTACTTCCGAGCAGCCTTTGGTGTGGATAAATCTGAAGCTAATGCACTCGCTCACATTTCTATCCTTGAAGCTTGGGATTTAAATGATAATGCTTATAATCAAAAACATGATGGTGCAGCCCTTGCCATGGATAATAACCTTCGTTATGCAATTATGGGTGCACTTTATGGATCGGGCTCTTCATTGAAAGATTTGATTACTAGCAGTTTGACAGACCGTACAAATAATAGTAAGTATGGAGATACACAAGCTAACTACATCTTTGCGCGTGCTCATGATAACCTTGTTCAAGATATCATTCGTGATATCGTTCAAAAAGAGATCAATCCAAAATCAGATGGTTATACCATGACTGATGCTGAATTGAAACGTGCCTTTGAAATCTATAATGAAGATATGAAGAAGGCAGAAAAACGTTATACTATTAACAATATTCCAGCTGCCTATGCTTTGATTCTTCAAAATATGGAGCAGGTAACTCGTGTTTATTATGGAGATCTTTATACGGATAACGGCCAATATATGGCTACCAAGTCTCCTTACTACGATGCTATCACAACGCTCTTGAAGAACCGTATGAAATATGTTTCAGGTGGACAATCGATGAAAGTCGACACGTTCAATGGAAAAGAAATCTTGTCATCTGTTCGTTACGGTAAAGATATTATGACTGCTGACCAAACTACGGGTGTAGCAGAAACAAGTAAACATTCTGGTATGTTGACACTTATTGCCAATAATCAGGATTTCTCACTGGGTGATGGTACTTTGAAAGTTAACATGGGTAAACTTCATGCTAACCAAGCCTACCGTCCATTACTTCTTGGTACTGATAAGGGAATTGTCACTTACGAAAATGATGCAGCAGCAGCTGGAAAAATTAAATACACCGATGCTGAAGGAAACTTGTCTTTCAGTGGAGATGAAATCAAGGGGTATCGAACTGTTGATATGAGAGGTTATCTTGGTGTTTGGGTACCAGTAGGTGCACCTGATAACCAAGATATCCGTGTTAAAGGTTCAGATAAGAAACTTGACAAGACATTTTCTGCTACTGAAGCATTGGACTCACAAGTTATCTATGAAGGTTTCTCAAACTTCCAAGATTTTGTTGAAAAAGATAGCCAATATACTAATAAATTGATTGCAGAAAATGCAGAACTCTTCAAGTCATGGGGAATCACATCATTCGAGATGGCTCCTCAATTTGTATCGGCTGATGACCGTACCTTCCTTGATTCTGTTATCCAAAATGGTTATGCCTTTACTGACCGATATGACCTTGCCATGAGCAAGAATAACAAATACGGTTCTAAAGAAGATCTTCGTGATGCACTTAAAGCCCTTCACAAGCAAGGTATTCAAGCAATTGCTGACTGGGTACCAGATCAACTTTACCAATTACCAGGACAAGAAGTTGTAACAGCAACACGTGCTAATAGTTATGGTACTCCAAAGGCCAATGCTTATATCAATAACACTTTATATGTTGCAAATTCTAAATCATCAGGTAAGGACTTCCAAGCTCAATATGGTGGTGAGTTCCTTGATGAGCTCCAAAAGAAATATCCACAGTTGTTTGAAGATGTGATGATATCAACTGGTAAGAAGATTGATCCATCTGTTAAAATCAAGCAATGGTCTGCTAAGTACATGAATGGTACTAATATCCTTGGTCGTGGTAGTCGTTATGTTCTCAGTAACGATGCTACTGGTCGCTACTATCAAGTTACTGATAATGGCATCTTCTTGCCAAAACCTTTGACAGATCAAGGTGGTAAGACAGGTTTCTACTATGATGGTAAGGGTATGGCCTACTTTGATAATAGTGGTTTCCAAGCTAAGAATGCCTTCATTAAATATGCTGGAAATTACTATTACTTCGATAAAGAAGGTTATATGTTAACTGGTCGTCAAGATGTCGATGGTAAGACTTATTTCTTCTTGCCAAACGGTATCCAGCTTCGTGATTCTATTTATCAACAGGATGGTAAATATTATTACTTTGGTAGCTTTGGTGAGCAGTACAAAGATGGTTACTTTGTATTCGATGTACCGAAAGAAGGTACTTCAGAAACAGAAGCTAAATTCCGTTATTTTTCACCAACTGGAGAAATGGCTGTTGGCTTGACTCATGCTGGTGGAGGATTGCAATACTTTGATGAAAATGGCTTCCAAGCTAAAGGTACTAAGTATGTTACTCCAGACGGAAAACTCTACTTCTTCGATAAAAATTCAGGTAATGCCTACACAAATCGTTGGGCTGAAATCGATGGTATCTGGTATGAATTCAATGATCAAGGCTATGCACAAGCTAAGAAGGGTGAATTCTACACAACAGATGGCTCAACATGGTTCTACCGTGATGCAGCTGGTAAAAATGTGACAGGTGCCCTTACTTTGGATGGTCACGAATACTACTTCCGTGCAAATGGTGCCCAAGTTAAAGGTGAATTTGTTACTGAAAATGGCAAGATTAGCTACTACACTGTAGATAATGGTTACAAGGTTAAAGACAAGTTCTTCGAAGTAAACGGCAAGTGGTACCATGCTGATAAGGATGGTAACCTCGCCACAGGTCGTCAAACAATTGACCACCTTAACTATTACTTCAATGCTGATGGAAGCCAAGTTAAATCTGATTTCTTCACTCTTGATGGTGGTAAGACATGGTACTACGCCAAAGATAATGGTGAAATCGTGACAGGTGCGTATAGCGTTGGTGGTAAAAACTATTACTTCAAAGAAGATGGTAGCCAAGTTAAAGGTGACTTTGTTAAGAATGCTGATGGTTCACTTTCTTACTATGATAAAGATTCAGGGGAGCGTCTCAATAACCGTTTCTTGACAACTGGTAACAATGTTTGGTACTACTTCAAAGATGGTAAGGCTGTAACAGGACGCCAAAATATCGATGGTAAAGAGTATTACTTTGATCATTTGGGACGTCAAGTTAAAGGTAGCCCAATCAGCACACCAAAAGGAGTGGAATACTACGAATCAGTTCTTGGAGAACGTGTGACAAACACATGGATCACTTTCCAAGACGGTAAGACTGTCTTCTTCGATGAAAATGGTTATGCTGATTTTGATAAATAATCAATCAATCTAATCTTAATCTGAGAGATTAAGTGAAAAACGATATGATTTGACATGAATTTATAGGTGAAATTTCTTGAAAACGAGAATCGTTTAAAGAAATTTTGCCTTTTTTTGCTCCTTAAAGAAAAAAATCTGACAAATATCAATTTTGAGTCAGAATCGTTGTAAAAGCCATTGTATCAAGGGTTTTAGTGGTTTTTATAGAAAATAGTTTTACTTATCAAATGATATGAAAATGAGAATTGAAAGCCTATGAAATAGGTGTGTTACAAAACTTTTCTAATGTTGCTGTTATGTTACATATAATTTATAAAAAAACAATTAATTCGAGAAATAGTTAGAAAATAATGATATAATGTAATTGTTTGAAATCGGATAGATTTCAGTCTGATTTTGACAAATAAAATCACGGGGAAAATTATAATGGAAAATAAGGTACACTATAAGCTTCATAAAGTTAAGAAGCAATGGGTCACAATTGCAGTTGCCTCTGCAGCACTTGCTACTGTCGTAGGAGGATTGTCTGCAACAACATCTTCAGTTTCAGCGGATGAAACTCAAGATAAGATAGTAACTCAACCAAATTTAGATACAACAGCCGATTTAGTTACTTCTACAGAAGCAACCAAAGAAGTCGATAAACGTACAAATACAAAAGAAGCAGATGTTTTAACGCCTGCTAAAGAAACAAATGCCGTCGAAACAGCAACTACAACGAACACACAAGCAACAGCTGAAGCAGCTACAACAGCAACAACTTCTGATGTAGCGGTGGCAGCTGTTCCAAATAAAGAAGCAGTTGTGACAACAGATGCACCAGCTGTTACAACTGAAAAAGCAGAAGAACAACCAGCAACAGTGAAGGCTGAAGTTGTAAACACAGAAGTTAAAGCGCCAGAAGCTGCTTTGAAAGATTCAGAAGTAGAAGCTGCGCTTTCCTTGAAAAACATCAAAAACATTGATGGTAAATATTACTATGTTAATGAAGATGGTTCACACAAAGAAAACTTTGCCATTACTGTAAATGGTCAATTGCTTTACTTCGGTAAAGATGGTGCCCTTACAAGCTCATCAACATACTCTTTCACACCAGGAACAACAAATATTGTTGATGGTTTCTCAATAAATAACCGTGCCTACGATTCATCTGAAGCTAGCTTTGAATTGATTGATGGTTATTTGACTGCAGATAGCTGGTACCGTCCAGCTTCTATCATCAAAGATGGTGTAACTTGGCAAGCATCAACTGCAGAAGATTTCCGTCCACTTTTGATGGCTTGGTGGCCAAATGTAGATACACAAGTTAACTACTTGAACTACATGTCTAAAGTATTTAACTTGGATGCTAAATACACTAGCACAGATAAGCAAGAAACTTTGAATGTTGCTGCTAAGGATATCCAAGTTAAGATTGAACAAAAGATTCAGGCTGAAAAATCAACACAATGGTTGCGTGAAACTATCTCTGCCTTTGTTAAGACACAACCACAATGGAACAAAGAAACTGAAAACTACTCTAAAGGTGGCGGCGAAGATCACCTTCAAGGTGGTGCCCTTCTTTATGTAAATGATTCACGTACACCATGGGCGAACTCTAACTATCGTCTTTTGAACCGTACAGCAACTAACCGGACTGGTACAATTGATAAATCAATTCTTGATGAGCAATCAGATCCAAACCACATGGGTGGTTTCGACTTCTTGCTAGCTAATGACGTAGATTTGTCAAACCCAGTTGTTCAAGCGGAACAATTGAACCAAATCCACTACCTTATGAACTGGGGTTCAATCGTTATGGGTGACAAGGATGCTAACTTCGATGGTATCCGTGTCGACGCGGTAGATAATGTCGATGCAGACATGCTTCAACTCTACACAAACTACTTCCGTGAGTACTATGGTGTTAACAAATCTGAAGCAAACGCTCTTGCTCACATCTCAGTCCTTGAAGCATGGAGTCTTAATGACAACCACTACAATGACAAGACAGATGGCGCTGCGCTTGCTATGGAAAACAAACAACGTTTGGCTCTCCTCTTCTCATTGGCTAAACCAATCAAAGAACGTACACCGGCTGTAAGTCCTTTGTATAACAATACTTTCAACACGACACAACGTGATGAAAAGACTGATTGGATTAACAAAGATGGAAGCAAGGCCTATAACGAAGACGGAACAGTTAAACAGTCTACAATCGGTAAATACAACGAGAAATACGGAGATGCGTCAGGAAACTACGTCTTTATCCGTGCCCATGATAACAACGTTCAAGATATTATTGCTGAAATCATCAAGAAAGAAATCAATCCAAAATCAGATGGTTTCACAATCACTGATGCTGAAATGAAGCAAGCCTTTGAGATTTATAACAAAGACATGCTCAGCAGCGACAAAAAATATACCTTGAACAACATCCCAGCAGCATACGCTGTTATGTTGCAAAACATGGAAACAATCACTCGTGTCTACTATGGAGACCTTTATACAGATAATGGTAATTACATGGAAACTAAGTCTCCATACTACGATACCATTGTTAACTTGATGAAGAATCGTATCAAGTATGTATCTGGTGGACAAGCTCAACGTTCATACTGGTTGCCAACTGATGGTAAGATGGACAATTCAGATGTTGAACTCTACCGTACAAATGAAGTCTATGCTTCAGTACGTTATGGTAAAGACATCATGACAGCTGATGATACAGAAGGTTCTAAATACAGCCGTACATCTGGTCAGGTAACACTTGTAGCTAACAATCCAAAATTGACTTTGGATCAATCAGCTAAATTAAACGTTGAAATGGGTAAAATCCATGCCAACCAAAAATACCGTGCTTTGATTGTTGGTACAGCTGATGGTATCAAGAACTTTACATCTGATGCAGATGCAATCGCAGCAGGTTACGTGAAAGAAACAGATAGCAACGGTGTCTTGACTTTCGGTGCGAATGACATTAAGGGTTATGAAACATTTGATATGTCTGGTTTCGTAGCAGTTTGGGTTCCAGTTGGAGCTTCAGATGATCAAGATATTCGAGTAGCGCCTTCAACAGAAGCTAAAAAAGAAGGAGAGTTGACTCTTAAAGCGACTGAAGCTTATGATTCACAATTGATCTACGAAGGATTCTCTAACTTCCAAACTATTCCAGATGGTTCAGATCCTTCAGTTTATACTAACCGTAAGATTGCTGAAAATGTTGATTTGTTCAAATCATGGGGCGTAACATCATTTGAAATGGCACCTCAATTTGTTTCTGCTGACGATGGTACCTTCCTTGATTCAGTTATCCAAAATGGTTATGCCTTTGCAGACCGTTACGATCTTGCCATGAGTAAGAACAATAAATACGGTTCTAAAGAAGATTTACGAGATGCGCTTAAAGCACTTCACAAGGCTGGTATCCAAGCGATCGCTGACTGGGTTCCAGACCAAATTTACCAATTGCCAGGTAAAGAAGTCGTAACTGCAACTCGTACTGATGGTGCAGGACGTACGATTGCGGACGCTATCATCGACCATTCACTTTATGTGGCTAACTCTAAGTCATCAGGCAAAGATTACCAAGCTAAATACGGTGGTGAATTCTTGGCTGAACTTAAAGCTAAATACCCTGAAATGTTCAAGGTAAACATGATCTCAACTGGTAAACCAATTGATGATTCTGTTAAATTGAAACAATGGAAGGCCGAATACTTCAACGGAACAAACGTTCTTGAACGTGGTGTTGGCTACGTACTTAGCGATGAAGCAACTGGTAAATACTTCACAGTCACTAAAGATGGTAACTTCATTCCTCTTCAATTGACAGGTAAAGAAAAGGTTGTTACTGGATTCTCAAGTGATGGTAAGGGAATCACTTACTTCGGTACAAGTGGTACTCAAGCTAAATCTGCCTTTGTAACCTTCAATGGTAACACCTATTACTTCGATGCTCGTGGTCACATGATTACAAACGGTGAATACTCACCAAATGGTAAAGACGTTTATCGTTTCTTGCCAAACGGTATCATGTTGAGTAATGCCTACTATGTTGATGCTAATGGTAATACCTACCTTTACAACACTAAGGGTCAAATGTATAAGGGCGGTTACACTAAATTTGATGTTACTGAAACTAAAGACGGTAAAGAGTCTAAGGTTGTGAAATTCCGTTACTTCACTAATGAAGGTGTCATGGCCAAAGGTGTTACGGTTATTGATGGCTTCACACAATACTTTGGAGAAGACGGTTTCCAAGCTAAAGATAAATTAGTAACCTTTAAAGGTAAAACTTATTACTTTGACGCACACACTGGTAATGCTATCAAGAACACTTGGAGAAACATTGAAGGTAAATGGTATCACTTTGATGAAAATGGTGTTGCCGCTACAGGTGCTCAAGTTATCAATGGTCAAAAACTTTACTTTAATGAAGATGGAAGTCAAGTTAAAGGTGGCGTTGTTAAGAATGCAGATGGTACTTATAGTAAGTACAAAGAAGGTTCTGGAGAATTAGTTACTAACGAATTCTTCACAACTGATGGAAATGTATGGTACTATGCAGGCGCTGACGGTAAGACTGTTACAGGTGCTCAAGTTATCAATGGACAACACCTCTACTTTAAAGAAGATGGAAGTCAAGTTAAAGGTGGCGTTGTTAAGAATGCAGATGGTACCTATAGCAAGTACGATGCTGCAACAGGTGAACGCTTGACTAATGAGTTCTTCACAACAGGAGACAACAATTGGTACTATATCGGTGCTAATGGTAAGTCAGTGACTGGTGAAGTTAAAATTGGTGACGATACTTATTACTTTGCTAAAGATGGTAAACAAGTAAAAGGGCAAACAGTAAGTGCTGGCAATGGTCGAATCAGCTATTACTATGGTGATAGTGGTAAGAGAGCTGTTAGCACATGGGTAGAAATTCAACCAGGAGTTTACGTTTACTTTGATAAGAATGGTCTTGCTTACCCACCTAGAGTGCTAAACTAATTGATTTAAAAAGGAGAACTTCGGTTCTCTTTTTTATATTTTCTAGGAAAAGGTTCTTTTTGAAAAATACCCTTTCAAGTCGCTTACATGACGGATTTTTAATTTAATATTAAGATGGTAAAAAAGTCATTAAAATAAGTTGTATTAAGTTTTTTTGATAGTGAAAAATGATATAATAAGTAAGTCTTTAAGGTGTAGATTTTAAGACAAAAAATATATTGGGGAAAAATTGAATATGGAAAATAAAGTACGCTATAAACTGCATAAAGTGAAGAAGCAGTGGGTTACTTTGGCTGTCGCTTCAGCAGCTTTGGCTACCATTGTAGGTGGTAGTGTTGCCACATCTTCACTCGCCTCTGCAGAAGAAATAAATAATACTAATGGATCACCTTCAACAACTACAGTCGGGGAAAATACAAATCCTGTGGTTGAAAAAGAGGTAGGCACAACAACTGAGGTAGGAAATACTTCAAATGCCACAACAACAGAGCGAGCAGCAGTTACTGCTGACAAACCAGCTGAAACGTCAGTTCAACCAAGTACAGGAGTGACTGCAGATAGAGCGGCAACAGTAGATACTGAAGCTAAACCTGAAACGACTGCTAAGCCAGAAGTAGTAGCTAAGCCAGAAACAGCTACAACATCTGAAGTAGCTGTAAATGCTGGAGTTGCTGCTCCAACGACTGACAAGTCTAAGGAACTTTCTGAAGCTGAGATTAAGGCCGCAGTCTCACTCGATAATATTAAAAAAGAAAAAGATGGTAAATATTACTATCTTCTTGAAGATGGGTCACATAAGAAAAACTTTGCCATTACTGTAAATGGTCAGGTCCTTTATTTTGATGAAAATGGTGCCCTTTCAAGTACATCAACATATTCATTTACACAAGAAACAACAAATCTTGTTACTGATTTTACAAAAAATAATGCTGCTTACGATTCAACAAAAGCAAGCTTTGAACTTGTTGATGGTTATTTGACAGCTGATAGTTGGTACCGTCCAAAAGAAATCCTTGAAGCAGGAACAACTTGGAAAGCGTCAACTGAAAAAGATTTTCGCCCACTTTTGATGTCTTGGTGGCCTGATAAGGATACTCAAGTAGCTTACTTGAACTACATGACTAAGGCTCTTAGCAATGGTGAAGAAACAAAAGATGTCTTTACGATTGAAAATTCTCAAGCTAGCTTGAATGCCGCTGCTCAAATCATCCAACGTAAGATTGAAGTTAAGATTGCTGCTAATAAGTCAACAGACTGGTTGCGTCAGTCAATCGAGGCCTTTGTTAAAGACCAAGATAAATGGGACATTAACTCTGAATCTCCAGGTAAAGAACACTTCCAAAAAGGGGCTCTCCTCTTTGTTAATAGTGATTTAACGAAGTGGGCTAACTCAGACTACCGTAAACTTGACCAAACGGCAACAAGTCGTTTGGCAAACGATAAGATCAAGAGTGGTAGTGATGCTGGTTATGAGTTCTTGCTATCAAGCGATATCGACAACTCAAACCCAATTGTGCAAGCTGAAATGCTTAACCAATTGTATTACTTCATGAACTGGGGACAAATCGTCTTTGGTGACAAGGACAAAGATGCTCACTTTGATGGTATCCGTGTTGATGCTGTGGACAATGTCAGCATCGATATGCTTCAATTAGTGTCTTCATACATGAAGGCTGCTTACAAGGTCAATGAGTCTGAAGCACGTGCCCTTGCTAATATCTCAATTCTTGAAGCTTGGTCTCAAAACGACCCATATTATGTGGACGAACATAATACAGCTGCCCTTTCTATGGATAATGGTCTCCGTTTGTCTATTGTTCATGGATTGACTCGTCCAGTAACTAATAAAGGTACAGGTGCTCGTAATGCATCAATGAAGGACCTTATTAACGGTGGTTATTTCGGTCTTTCAAACCGTGCGGAAGTTACATCATATGATCAACTTGGTTTTGCAACCTATCTCTTTGTTCGTGCACACGACTCAGAAGTTCAAACGGTTATCGCAGACATTATCAGCAAAAAAATTGATCCTACAACAGATGGATTTACTTTTACATTAGATCAATTGAAACAAGCTTTTGACATTTATAATGCTGATATGTTGAAAGTGGATAAGGAATATACGCATTCAAATATTCCTGGAGCTTATGCTTTGATGCTTCAAACAATGGGTGCAGCAACACGTGTTTATTATGGAGACTTGTATACTGATAATGGTCAGTACATGGCTAAGAAATCACCATACTTTGATCAAATCACAACTCTTCTTAAAGCGCGTCCTAAATATGTAGCTGGTGGACAAACATCTTATATCCACAATCTTGCTGGAGATGGCGTATCGTCTGCTAAAGACAATAAAGAAGTTTTGGTTTCTGTCCGTTATGGTCAAGATTTGATGTCTAAGACTGATACAGAAGGTGGAAAATACGGTCGTAATTCTGGTATGTTGACCCTCATTGCTAATAACCCAGATTTGAAATTAGCAGATGGTGAAACAATTACTGTAAATATGGGTGCAGCCCACAAGAACCAAGCCTACCGTCCACTCTTGCTTGGTACGGATAAAGGTATCGTGTCCTCATTGAATGATTCAGATACTAAGATTGTTAAATACACAGATGCACAAGGAAATCTTGTCTTCACAGCTGATGAAATCAAAGGCTTTAAGACTGTTGATATGAGTGGTTACCTTTCAGTTTGGGTACCAGTAGGTGCGACTGACGATCAAAACGTTCTTGCCAAACCATCAACAAAAGCCTACAAAGAAGGGGATAAGGTTTATAGCTCTTCTGCAGCACTTGAAGCACAAGTGATTTACGAAGGTTTCTCAAACTTCCAAGACTTTGTTAAAGAAGATAGCCAATACACTAATAAATTGATTGCAGCTAACGCAGACCTCTTCAAGTCATGGGGTATTACGTCATTTGAGATTGCACCTCAATATGTCTCATCTAAGGATGGCACTTTCCTTGATTCTATTATTGAAAATGGTTATGCCTTCACAGACCGTTACGACTTTGCCATGAGCAAAAACAATAAATATGGTTCAAAAGAAGATCTTCGTGATGCCCTCAAGGCTCTTCACAAACAAGGTATTCAAGTCATTGCTGACTGGGTTCCAGACCAATTGTATACTCTCCCAGGTAAAGAAGTAGTGACAGCTACTCGTACAGATACGCATGGTAAGGTGCTTGATGATACTAGCTTGGTTAATAAGCTCTATGTGACAAATACCAAGTCATCAGGAAATGATTTCCAAGCACAGTATGGTGGGGCCTTCCTCGACAAACTTCAAAAACTTTATCCAGAAATCTTCAAAGAAGTTATGGAAGCGTCAGGTAAGACAATTGATCCATCTGTGAAGATTAAACAATGGGAAGCTAAGTACTTTAACGGTACAAACATCCAAAAACGTGGTTCTGACTACGTTCTCAGCGATGGTAAATTGTACTTCACCGTTAACGATAAAGGTACCTTCCTTCCAGCTGCCTTGACTGGTGATACAAAAGCTAAAACTGGATTTGCTTATGATGGTACAGGGGTAACTTATTATACAACATCTGGTACTCAAGCTAAGAGTCAATTTGTGACATATAATGGCAAACAGTACTACTTTAACGATAAGGGTTACCTTGTAACTGGTGAACAAGCTATCGACGGTTCAAACTATTTCTTCTTGCCAAATGGTGTTATGTTTACTGATGGTGTTATTAAAAATGCCAAAGGTCAATCATTGGTTTATGGTAAGTCAGGTAAATTGACGACTCAAACTGGTTGGAAAGAAGTTACTGTTAAAGATGATAGTGGTAAGGAAGAGAAATTCTACCAATACTTCTTCAAAGGTGGCATCATGGCTACTGGTTTGACTGAAGTAGAAGGTAAGGAAAAATACTTCTATGACAATGGTTACCAAGCTAAAGGCATCTTCATTCCTACAAAAGACGGCCACTTGATGTTCTTCTGTGGCGATTCAGGTGAACGTAAGTACTCAGGCTTCTTTGAACAAGATGGTAACTGGTACTACGCTAATGATAAGGGCTATGTTGCCACTGGATTTACTAAGGTAGGTAAACAAAACCTTTACTTCAATGAAAAAGGTGTTCAAGTTAAGAATCGTTTCTTCCAAGTTGGTGATGCCACATACTATGCAAATAACGAAGGTGATGTTCTTCGTGGTGCGCAAACCATCAATGGTGACGAGCTCTACTTTGATGAGTCAGGTAAACAAGTTAAAGGTGAGTTCGTGAACAATCCTGATGGTACGACTTCATACTACGATGCCATTACAGGTGTGAAACTTGTGGATACATCACTAGTAGTTAATGGTCAAACCTTTAATATCGATGCTAAGGGTGTTGTGACTAAGGCACATACACCAGGCTTCTATACTACTGGGGACAACAACTGGTTCTATGCAGACTCACATGGACGTAATGTCACAGGTGCTCAGGTCATCAATGGTCAACACCTCTACTTTGATGCAAATGGTCGTCAAGTTAAGGGTGGCTTCGTAACGAACACTGACGGTAGTCGTTCATTCTACCATTGGAATACTGGTGATAAATTGGTATCAACCTTCTTCACTACCGGTCATGATAGATGGTATTATGCTGATGATAAGGGAGATGTCGTTACAGGAGCTCAAGTGATTAACGGTCAAAAACTCTTCTTTGCTACTGATGGTAAACAGGTTAAAGGTGACTTTGCAACAAATGCGAATGGCAGCCGTTCATACTACCATGGAGCTACTGGTAATAAGTTAGTCTCAACCTTCTTCACTACTGGAGACAACAACTGGTACTATGCTGATGCCAAAGGTGAACTTGTTGTTGGCGAACAGACGATCAACGGCCAAAACCTTTACTTTGACCAAACTGGTAAGCAAGTGAAAGGTGCAACAGCTGCGAATCCTGATGGCTCAATCTCTTACTATGATGTTCATACAGGGGAAAAGGCTATTAATCGTTGGGTTAAAATTCCTTCAGGGCAATGGGTATACTTTAACGCTCAAGGAAAAGGCTACGTGTCAAATTAAGATTAATGAATGAAAGAAGTCAATCACTTTTTGTGGTGGCTTTTTTCGTTAAAAAAATTGTCTCTTTTTTATACATTCAGGTCATTTGTCTGGGCAAAAAAGTGGTATAATAACTCTTGCTAAATCTTTATTTTGGAGTAAACATGGCTAAGTCAAAAAATACTATTGAAAGTCGGATAGATTACTCGATTCTCTTGCCAGTCCTTATATTGCTACTGGTTGGTTTGGTTTCGATATTTATAGCGACAAATTTTGATTACCCAAAGAATCTTGTGCAAGTCATGTCCCAGCAAGTACTATGGATTTTTCTAGGTTCAGTACTTGCTTTTGTTGTCATGTTATTTAATACAGAGTTTCTTTGGAAGATAACCCCCTGGCTCTATATTTTTGGTCTGGGACTTATGGTTTTACCCCTTGTTTTTTATTCGCCTGCTTTGGTGGCCTCGACAGGGGCAAAAAACTGGGTCAGTATTGGATCGGTCACCCTTTTCCAACCATCAGAATTTATGAAGATATCCTACATCCTTTTCCTTTCCAGAATTGGTGTTTGGGCCAAGCAAGGAAAGGAAGTGACTGACCTAAAAGATGACTGGTTGCTACTTTTCCAATATGTAGCTGTTACGCTTCCTGTCTTGGGGTTATTAGTTCTTCAAGGAGATATGGGGACCGCCTTGGTCTTTCTGGCTATTTTAGCTGGTATTATAGTGGTTTCAGGGATATCCTGGCGTATTATCCTACCAGTTGTTTTAGCCTTTGCTGCAGGTTTAGCCTTGTTTGTGATGGTATTTACCACAGATTGGGGTAAGGAAGCCATGCTCAAGATGGGGGTGCAAACCTACCAGATTAACCGTATCTCAGCTTGGTTGGATCCCTTCACTTATGCAGATGGTATCGCCTTTCAACAGACACAAGGGATGATTTCGATTGGTACTGGAGGAATCTATGGTAAAGGCTTTAATCATCTGGAGTTGAACGTACCGGTTCGTGAGAGTGACATGATTTTCACAGTCATTGCGGAAGATTTTGGTTTGGTAGGTGGTGGATTGGTTCTTTTAACCTATCTCTTCCTCATTTACCGCATGTTGCGAGTGACGTTTAAGTCTAACAATCGTTTCTATACCTTTATTTCGACAGGCTTTATCATGATGATTGTCTTCCATATTTTTGAAAATATTGGGGCAGCAGTGGGAATTCTTCCTTTGACAGGTATTCCTTTGCCCTTTATTTCTCAAGGGGGGTCATCACTCATCTCTAACTTGATTGGTGTTGGTTTGGTGCTTTCAATGGCTTATCAAACCAACCTCAACGAGGAAAATAAAATTCTCCTGGCTATGTCTCGTCGTATGCGTACGTCTGGAACTAGTCAAGTGAAACCTGTTTCTAAGAGCAAGTCTAAGAAAAATAAGCCTTCGAAGAGTGTTACTAAGGCCTCTCAAGAATTGGTCAAGGCTAAAGATAAGGTTGATAAGGCCACTGAGAAAATGCGTCAAACCATTTCTCAAAATACGCCAAGCATTCATCAAGGCAAGCGTCGTAAGGGTTCGAAAAAGAAACCGACACGTAAACATTAAGAGAAAACAAGTTGGTTAATCCAACTTGTTTTTCTTTGAAAAAAAATTAAGGTCTGTGACCTTTTCTTTGCCCCTGCCTGTGGTATAATAAAAGTTGACTATTTTGAAAAGGGGTTTGCTATGATAGAGACAGCCAAACAGCAAGAACGTGCTATTTTAGTAGGTGTTGAATTGCAAGAAACAGAGCATTTTGACATGTCAATGGAGGAACTTGCCAGTCTTGCCAAAACTGCAGGAGCAGAGGTTGTAGCTAGCTATACCCAAAAACGTGAACGCTATGATAGTAAGTCTTTCGTAGGTTCAGGAAAATTAGAAGAAATCAAGGCCATGGTGGATGCGGATGAGATTACTACGGTCATTGTCAATAACCGTTTAACACCTCGTCAAAATACCAATCTTGAAGCAGCATTTGGCGTAAAAGTTATTGATCGTATGCAATTAATTTTGGATATCTTTGCCATGAGGGCTAGAAGCCATGAAGGGAAACTTCAGGTTCACCTAGCTCAACTAAAATACATGTTGCCCCGTTTAGCTGGTCAAGGGATTATGCTCAGCCGTCAAGCAGGGGGCATTGGTAGCCGTGGACCTGGTGAAAGTCAATTGGAGCTCAATCGTCGTTCGATTCGTAACCAGATTGCTGATATTGAACGCCAGTTAAAGATTGTTGAGAAGAACCGAGAAACCATTCGCGAAAAGCGTGTTGATTCAAGTACCTTTAAAATTGGTTTGATTGGTTATACCAATGCTGGGAAATCAACGATCATGAACCTTATGACGGATGATAAGCAATATGAGGCTAATGAACTTTTCGCGACCTTGGATGCAACAACTAAGAAAATTTACTTAAAGGATCAGTTTCAAGTGACCTTGACAGATACGGTTGGTTTTATCCAGGACTTGCCAACAGAATTGGTTGCTGCCTTTAAGTCAACACTTGAAGAAAGTCGTAATGTGGACCTTCTTTTGCATGTCATTGATGCGAGTGATTTTAATCACGAAGAGCATGAAAAGGTGGTCTTAGACATTCTCAAAGATTTAGACATGACTGATATCCCTCGCCTAGCAATTTACAATAAGATGGATGTAGCTGATAATCTAGTAGCAACAGTCTTTCCTAATGTTCGTCTCTCAGCACGTGACAAGGGAAGTCGTGAGGCTCTCAGAAGACTATTGATTGACGAAATTCAACAGATTTTTGAACCCTTTAGTATTAAGGTTCATCAGGATCAAGCGTATAAACTTTATCAGTTGAGTCAATTAGCCTTGCTAGATAGCTACTCATTTGAGACAGAAGTGGAAGAAATTACAGGTTATATTTCACCGAAAAATAAATGGAAATTGGAAGAATTTTATGACTGATTATATGGATTTAGCTTTAAAATATGGTGGTTTTACAAGTTTAGATAAGGTCTATTTGGAAAATACCTTGTCAGACCTTTCTGACAGTCAAAAATTGGCTTTCATTACGCCACCACCAAGCGTGATTAATGCTTATTTTGCAGAGATTTATCAAAAACAATCTCCTGAAGCAGCGACGGACTACTACTTGGACCTTTCAAAAGAGTTGAACCTCTTTAACCCTGCACCATCTTTTGATGAGCACAAGCCCTTTATTCGTCTCAATCTTTCAGGAAAATCTTACGGTTTTTGCTATGAAAATGCTGATGAAGTGGCCCTAGTCTTTGCAGAGCATTCAGAGGTTCTAACGGCTAGTATTTTGTTTGAGCTTGCTCAAGTTTTCCCACAGTATAAGGTTTATCTTGAAGGAACTCAAATTAAAATGGCCAAGGTTTACTTTGATGAAGAAGTGTTGGAAGAGTTGACACCAGAGACTCAGTTACTAAGTCGTGTAACTAAACTGAAGGGAAATGTCATTAAGTTGGCTAGCTTTAATCAAGATGAATTAGTGGAACTTTTGTCTCAATATAAAGGGCAAACCGTTTATTATGACTTTGCTCAGCGTGAATGCCTGGCTTATATTGTCCAGAAATAAGAAAACGATAGATAGAAAGTATAGAAAGTCATGGAATTACAATTTTTAGGGACGGGCGCCGGACAGCCATCCAAGGCTCGTAATGTATCGAGTCTGGTTTTGAAGCTACTCGATGAAATCAACGAAGTCTGGATGTTTGACTGTGGGGAAGGAACCCAACGTCAGATTTTAGAAACAACAATCAAACCTCGTAAAGTTAAAAAAATCTTTATCACACATATGCATGGGGACCATATCTTCGGTCTACCTGGTTTCTTGGCTAGTCGTTCTTTCCAATCTAGTGAAGAACAAACTGACCTTGAAGTTTATGGTCCAGTCGGTATTAAACAATATGTCATGACCAGTCTTCGTACCTCTGGGACACGCCTACCTTACCATGTGCATTTTAAGGAAATTGATGAGCATAAGCTTGGCTTGGTTATGGAAAATGACAAGTTCGCTGTTTATGCAGATAAGTTGGATCATACCATTTTTTGTGTTGGTTACCGTGTGGTTCAAAAGGATCTCGAAGGAACCTTGGATGCGGAGGCCCTTAAAGCAGCAGGCGTGCCATTTGGTCCGCTTTTTGGTCAAATTAAGAATGGTCAAGATGTGGTTCTTGAAGATGGAACGAAAATCATTGCCAAGGACTTCATTTCTGCGCCTAAGAAAGGTAAAGTTATCACTATCTTAGGTGACACCCGTAAGACGAATGCCAGTGTTCGTCTTGGATTGGGGGCAGATGTACTGGTCCACGAGTCCACTTATGGTAAGGGTGACGAAAAAATTGCCAAGAGCCATGGGCATTCAACCAATATGCAAGCAGCACAGGTCGCTAAAGATGCTTCAGCTAAGCGCCTTCTTCTAAATCATGTATCAGCACGATTCTTGGGACGTGATATCGGTAAGATGGCAGCAGATGCTAAAACAATTTTCGAAAACACCCACATCGTTCGTGACTTGGAAGAGGTAGAAATCTAATGGCTAAACAACGTATTATTGCTATTACTGGTGCCTCAGGAGGGCTTGCTCAAGAAATTGTCAAGCAGCTCTCACCCAGTGATGGTATTATCCTCTTAGGACGAGACAAGGACAAACTTGAGAAATGTTATCGTCATGTGGAAAATAAAACCTGCCTTGCCATTGATCTTAGAGACGACAATGCTATTAAAAAAATGGTAGATTATCTCTATCAACGATTTGGACGTATTGACGTCTTTATCAATAATGCTGGTTTCGGTGAATTCAAGTCTTATGATAACTACACTAGCCAAGAAGTCCGTGACATGTTTGACATCAATACCTTTGCAACGTTGACCTTTTCACGTCTGATGGCTGAGAAAATGGTGGATCAGGGCAATGGGCATATCGTTAATATTGCTAGTATGGCGGGAAAAATTGCGACAGCCAATTCAAGTGTTTATGCAGCGACAAAGTTTGCGGTAATTGGCTTTTCAGATGCCCTGCGTTTAGAGTTGGCTGATAAGGGAGTCTATGTGACAACAGTCAATCCTGGTCCAATTGAGACAGGTTTCTTTGATCAAGCTGATCCCTCTGGAGCCTATCTTGAGAGTGTTAAGAAATTTGTCCTCAGTCCTAAATACGTGGCTAAAAAGATTGTCCGTATTCTGGGCAAAAATAAACGTGAAGTTAATCTACCACGACTCTTATCAGTTGCCCACAAAGGCTACACGCTATTTCCACGAATCTCGGACAAACTAGCTACCAATGTGTTTAACTACAAATAGGAGGATACTAGATGGCAGCTAATATTCAAGCCTATTTAGAAAACATCCGGAAACCCTGGGGACAGATCTATTATGATATCCTTTTTGGGCAATTAAAGGACATCAAGGGAAAGCGAGTGCTTGATTTTGGCAGTAGCTTTGGCCCTGTGTCCAACCACCTAGCGTAAGAAAATAGAGTCCTAGCTGTGGAACCCAATGAGGAAATGGTAGGTTTACGGGCTCAGGACAACCTCTATTAGCAACTAGTCGGAAGTTTGGAGAGGAGTTAAGATGTTAAATTATAAAAAAGAGATTCCAGCGATGACACACCTACTCGCACTGTACAGTTCAGTCGGTTGGACCAATTATACTAACAATCCAACCATGTTGGAAGAAGCTGTCAAAGCCAGTCTCTGGCAGTTGGCGGTCTATGATGAGGAAGAGCTCGTAGCCTACATTCGCTTAGTAGGAGATGGCTACTCTGTCATTTTTGTACAGGACCTCTTGGTGCGACCAAATCACCAACGCCAAGGCATCGGAAAGAAACTCTTAGAAGAGGCTTTAGCAACTTTCCCCAATGTTTATCAACGACTCCTTGTCACTGAACGTAGCGAGAAAAATTTATCCTTTTACCAATCCCTGGGATTTGTCGAACTTTCAGAGCAAGCTTGTACAGGGATGATTTATAAATATTGATGTAGAGGATTTCCGAATAGGGAATCTTTTTCTTGTTTTTCCTAATATTACTTGAAAATGATAGTAGAATAGAGTTAGTTAACGTAAAGAGGAGAAGGGAATATCTGAGAAAACACAAGTCAAAAAGGGAACAATATCCAGACTATTATTTTGTCTAGAAAAGTAGGTCTTGATTAGAAATGTAGCACGAGTCTAAACACCTTCCGATATTTTCCACTCTCTTTTTAGGAAACTTAGGCTTTTATCCACTATGATAAATTTATTCATGTTATAATAGGTAGACTAGATGACAGGGAGTAAATATAAAAACATGATTACATCAACGTATGATTGGAAAATAAACACAAAAGAGCCAGATGCTGGCTTTTTTAAACTTGCCAAAGAACATGGTCTGGCAGAGACAGCTGCCAAGATTGCTTATGAACGTGGCATTACGACAGAAGATGCTCTTGAAGACTTTCTAAAGGCTGATTTATCACACCTTCATGATCCTTATCTTCTTCATGATATGGATAAGGCAGTGGCTAGAATTCGTCAGGCTATTGAAAATTATGAGCAAATCTTAGTCTATGGAGACTATGATGCGGATGGGATGACGTCAGCATCGATTGTCAAGGAAGCTCTTGAAATGATGGGAGCTGAGGCTCGAGTTTATTTGCCTAACCGTTTCACAGATGGTTATGGGCCAAATGAAAGTGTCTACAAGTACTTTATTGAGCAGGAAGGCATTTCACTCATTGTTACAGTGGATAATGGGGTAGCGGGGAATGAGGCTATCGCTTATGCGCAAGAGCAAGGTGTGGACGTTATCGTTACAGACCATCACAGTATGCCGGCCCAGCTTCCAGATGCTTATGCCATTGTCCATCCAGAGCATCCAGATGCCGATTATCCTTTTAAGTATTTGGCAGGTTGTGGTGTAGCTTTCAAATTGGCAACTGCCCTCCTTGAAACTATTCCTACTGAGATGTTGGACTTGGTAGCCATTGGTACCATTGCCGATATGGTTAGCCTAACGGATGAAAATCGTATTATGGTCAAGGTCGGCCTGGAAATTCTCAAGACTACTGAGCGTATTGGGCTTCAAGAATTGCTCCGCATTTCAGATGTAGACCCAACAACGATTTCTGAAGAAACGGTCGGTTTCAAATTGGCCCCTCAACTCAATGCCTTGGGGCGCTTAGATGATCCAAATCCAGCCATTGAACTGCTGACCGGATTTGACGATGAAGAGGCCCAAGCCATTGCTCTGGAAATCAATGCTAAAAATGAAGAACGTAAGGAAGTTGTTCAAAACATCTTTGATGAAGCCATAACCATGGTAGACCCGGACAAACCTGTTCAGGTTCTGGCCAAGGAAGGCTGGCATCCTGGCGTTCTAGGTATTGTGGCGGGGCGTATCATGGAACAAATTAGTCAGACAGTGGTGGTTTTGAATATTGAAGATGGCTTGGCTAAGGGTTCCGCTCGTAGTTTGGAATCTATCAATATCTTCCATGCCCTTGATGACCACCGAGACATCTTTACTGCTTTTGGAGGACATGCTGGAGCGGCGGGGATGACACTTCCTGAAGAAAATCTTGGACGACTATCAGAGATTTTGTGTCATTATGTCTACGATAATGACATTGATACGAGTGCCAAAAATACGTTAAATTTAGACGAGGAGCTCCAACTTAGTGAGCTCAGCTTGGATACCATTAAGAGCCTAGAAAAACTAGCACCTTTTGGTATGGATAATAAAAAGCCAGTCTTTTGGCTACATGACATTACCGTTACTCAAGCTAGGACTATGGGACAAAACGGAGCCCATCTTAAGTTTAAGGTTAAGCAAGGCAAGGATAGCTTTGATGTTGTCGCTTTTAACAAAGGTAATCTGCTTCAAGAATTTCAACAAGCTCAGGGGTTGGAATTAGCAGTGACCCTGTCCGTTAATGTATGGAATGGTCAGACAACGCTCCAGCTTATGTTAGAAGATGCGCGTGTGGATGGTGTTCAGTTATTTGATTTTCGCTCAAAAAATATGGCACTACCTGAAGGCCTACCAACGGTAGAAGAAGCATCAGACACTGAACCTGCGGTTGTCCTCAACACCTTACCTGATTCAGCGACAGAAGTAAAAGAGTGGTTTGAAGGTAAAGATTTCCAAGCTATCTATTTTAAAAATAGTATTAAGGAAGCCTATTATCTGACTGGATATGGAACGAGAGAGCAATTTGCAAGGCTCTATAAAACCATTTACCAATTCCCAGAATTCGATGTCCGCTATAAACTGGATGAGCTCAGTCATTACCTTAAAATCGATAAGATACTTCTGATTAAGATGATTCAGATTTTTGATGAATTGGATTTTGTGACTATTGATAATGGTGTTATGACAGTCAATAAAGAAGCTGAAAAACGTGAGATTGAGGACAGTCAGATTTTCCAAGATCTGAAACGAC